>Ga0172373_10001388_pt1 | contig 39289 bp, 32 predicted proteins | sample Lak10m_2_FD_114546 | JGI IMG/M metagenome (GOLD analysis project Ga0172373, IMG submission 114546) | Freshwater microbial communities from Kabuno Bay, South-Kivu, Congo - kab_092012_10m | ecosystem: Environmental > Aquatic > Freshwater > Lake | place: Democratic Republic of the Congo... | reverse complement strand
GGCCTCGCCCTGGCTGCCCGGATACAGTGAAGAGGGAAACCTCGCGCTCGCCCGCTGCTGGTGGGGACCCTGGCCGCACGGAGCGACCGCGTCGGCCGAGCTCAAGAAGACCGATGCGGGTTGGAGCGTGACGTGGATCAAACTCACTGTCTATGCTTGAGCGGGTGAAGGCGATCGAGGCCCGCGTGAAAGGGTTGATGGCAGAGTGATCCGCTCATCGCAGAAGCGAGAATATATACGCCCCGCTTTCGCCGCCTACGTCATTCCCCACTTGAAGCAACCCCTGGGAACGCCGAAACTTCGGGCAATGCCTGACGAGACGAATTCGATCCTGGAACTGCGCGGCGTCACCAAATGGTACGAAAGCGCCCCCGAACGCCGCATCCTCGACGGGCTTGATCTCGTCGTGAGCGCGGGTGAGCGCTTCGCCATCGTTGGTCCCTCGGGCTGCGGGAAGAGCACCCTGCTCAATCTCCTCGGCACGCTCGATGCCCCGTCGGAGGGACGCGTCATCGTCGATGGCATCAATACCGCTGGTTTGAACGAGGACGCCGTCGCGCGGATCCGCTCGGAGAAGATCGGCTTCATCTTCCAGATGCACCACCTTCTCCCGCAGTGCACCTCGCTGGAAAACGTCCTCGTCCCGACGCTCGCCCTGACAAAGCGGCCAAATCCCGTCGAAGCCGCCGACCGGGCCAAGCGACTCTTCGACCGCGTCGGGCTCGGTGACAAGCTCGACCGGCTCCCCTCGCAGCTCTCCGGCGGCGAACGCCAGCGCGTCGCCATCGTGCGTTCGCTGATCAATTCTCCACGTCTCCTCCTCGCCGACGAGCCGACCGGCGCCCTTGACGAGGACAACGCGAAGCGTCTCATGGAACTGCTTGCCGAGCTCAACGAATCCGAGGGCCTCGCCCTCATCGTCGTCACCCACGACCGCGCCCTCGCCGCGACGCTCGGATCGGTGCGGGTGTTGCATCGCGGCAAATTGGAAACGGCCTCGTGACTCGTCACTCTTGTCCCATGACCTCCCTCCGTCTCATCCTCAGCTCGCTCTTCCACTACCGGTGGGTGAATCGTTCCGTGCTCGCGGGGGTGGCGCTGACTTCGGCGATCCTCAGCGGAGCCCTCGTCGTCGGCGATTCGGTGAAGGAAAGCCTCCGTCGCAACGCCGAGGCGCGGCTCTCGGGGATCGGCCCGGTCTTTCTCGGAGGCGAACGCTTTTTCACCGCTTCGCTTGCTGATCAGGTCGCCACGAAACTGGGCAACGACGCCCTCGTCGCCCCCATTCTCCAGATCGAAGGCACCGCCGCGAGCCGCGAAGGAGGTCGCCGCGTCAACCGCATCCAGATCGTCGGGGTCGACGAGCGCTTCTGGAAACTCTCCCTCGCCCGGACTGCGCCCGAAGGCTTCGAGGATGATCGGTTCATCGCCATCAACCGTCCTCTCGCCGACCGCATCGGGGCGAAGATCGGCGACACCCTCGTCGTGCGTCTCGAAGTGCCCGGCGCGCTATCGAAAGATGCCCCGCTCTCGGGCGAGTCCGAACAAACCACGCCCTTCACCGCCGAGGTCACCACCATTCTCGACAACGAACAATTCGGCGGTTATTCGCTGAAGTCCGAGCAGGTCCCGCCCGCGACGCTTTTTGTCCGCCGTGAACGGCTGGAAACGGTGATCGAGCAGAGCAATCGCGCCAATCTCCTCCTCGGCGGCCGTTCCCTCGATGCCGTCGCCTTTTCCGAAGCGGTCGAATCATCGTGGCAGCTCGAGGATCTCCAGCTCACCGTCGCTCCCGCGGGCGAAGGTGGCGTGCGGCAGATGATCAGCTCGCGGGTGTTTTTTGACGGCGTCCTCGTGAAGGCGCTGGAAGCGATTTCCTCGGCGAGCGCGCCCGTCCTCACCTATCTCGCCACCGACATCGCGAAGGCGCCGGCGCAGCGAGGCACGCCTTATTCCATGGTCACGGGTGTCGGGCCTGCCCTCAATGGCATCGTTACGGGCGAACTCGGCGATGACGAGATCCTCCTTTCTGATTGGCTCGCCGAGGACCTCGCCGCGAAGGAAGGCGACACCATCACGCTCACCTACAACGTCGTCGGAGCGGGTCGTGCTCTCGTCGAGCAACAGCGGAAGTTCACCGTCGCGGGGATCGCCCCGCTCGAGCAAAATGGGTGGGATCGCACCTGGACGCCGGAGTTCCCCGGCATCTTCGACGTCGACGGCCTCGATGATTGGGAGCCCGGCATCCCCATCGACCGAGATCGCATCCGGCAGAAGGACGACGACTACTGGGATGCCCACAAAACGACCCCGAAGGCTTTCGTCTCCCTCGCCGCCGCGCGCGCGATGTGGTCGAACCGCTTCGGCGCCGCCACCGCGGTGCGATTCACCCTGACGAACCCTGAAAAACCCCTCGCCGATCAGTTGCGGACGCAGCTCAAGCTCACCGATCTCGGCATGGCTTCGCGCGATCTCCCCGCCGAGGCCGCCGCCGCCGTGGCGGGTTCGTTCGACTTCGGGGCGCTCTTCGCGAGCATGAGTTTTTTCCTCATCGTCGCGGCCCTCGTCCTCGCGGGATTGGTCTTTGTCTTCGGGATCGAACAGCGCGCCACCCAGATCGGCTTGCTCCTCGCCCTCGGCTTCACGCGGAAACGCGTCCGTCGTCTTTTCCTCGTCGAGGCTCTCGTCCTTTCTATCGTGGGGGCGGCCCTCGGCCTGCTCGGAGGGTATGTCTACACCCGCCTCGCCCTCCACGGCATGTCGGGTGTGTGGCAGGATGCCGCCGCCGGCATGGAATTTGTCTATTTCCTGAAGCCCGCCTCGCTTGTGATCGCCTTCGCGATCACCGTGATCGTGGCGCTCGCGGTCGTCTGGTTCGCGAGCCGTCGCGTCACCGCGGTGCAGCCGAGTGCGCTCATTTCCGGGATGGCGGATGAAACGTCTTCGACCTCGGGCCGCCGCAAGCGCGATGTCTTCGGCCTCTGGGGTGGCTTGATCGGCGCCCTCGGTTGTCTCTTCGCACCGAAGGTGCCCGGCACCATGGCCGAGCAGGGACTCTTTTTCGGAGCGGGTTTCCTCATCACGATCGCCGGAGTGGCTCTTTGCTCGATTCTCATCCGCCGGTTCCTTCGTCCTTCGCAGGTGCTTTCGTCGCTCGGCGCCCTCGGACGCCAGCACACCGTGCGCCGCCGCGGACGAAGCCTCGCCGTGATCGGACTGATGGCGGCGGGCGTCTTCATGGTCACCGCGATCAATTCCTTCCGCCTCGACGGCGCGCGCGGAGCGGAGCGTCGCGGATCGGGCACGGGTGGTTTCGCGTTTGTCGGTGAATCGACCCTCCCGGTCTACGAGGATCTCGATGGAGCCGAGGGACGCAAGAAGTTCGGATTCGACGCGCTCAAGGGCGACTTTTCAATCCTGCCGATGCGGGTGAGCAACGGCGACGATGCGAGCTGTCTCAATCTCAATCGCGCCCAGCGCCCCCGCCTCATGGGCGTCGGTGTCGAAAAGATCGCCCGACTTTCCCCATTTCATTTCACCGCTCAGGCGAGTCCGCCGCCGAACGGCCAAAGCCCGTGGCGCACTCTCTCCGGAGACGATCCGGATGAGGATGGCATTCCCGTGATCCGCGGAATCATCGATCAGAATACCGCCGTTTACGCCCTCCGGAAGAAAGTCGGCGACACGGTCCGCTACGAGACGGTTTCGGGTCAGGCTTTTGCGGTGCGTCTCGTGGGGTTCCTCGAGACCTCGATTCTTCAGGGCAGTCTTATCATCGACGAGGCCGAGTTCATCCGCTTTTTTCCCGACGCGGGCGGCTACCGCTTTTTCCTTCTCGACGGGGCCGGGGCCGGGGCTGATCCGGAAACGCTCGCGCCCGTCGCCTCGCACCTCACCCGCATGTTCGGCGACCTCGGGCTCGAGATGCGTCCCGCCGCAGACCGCCTCAACGAATTCAACGCGGTGCAGAACACCTACCTCTCGATCTTTTCCACCCTCGGCGGGCTCGGCCTATTCCTCGGAACGCTCGGTCTCGCCATCCTCGTGGGAAGAAATGTCATGGAGCGCCGCGGCCAGCTCGGGGTGATGCAGGCGATGGGTTTCACCCGCCGGTCTCTCTCCGGAATGGTTTTATCAGAGCATTGGTTTCTGCATTTGTCAGGAGTCGTCGTCGGTCTAGGCGCCGCGATCCTCGCGGTGCTGCCGAAACTCACGGGCGGCTCCGCGCCGCTGCCCTGGGGGCTTCTCGCCGTGATCAATGGAGCGGTCCTGGTCGGTGGTCTTCTTTTCTGCGCCGCGGCTGCGCGCTTCGTTCTGCGGGGTCATCTCATGGACGCGATCCGAAGGGAATGAAGGCGAAAGAGCGTTTCCCGGCCCTTTTCATGGGAACTGGCCTGGTCTCGTGTTTTCTTCTTGCCGCGGAGACGAAGAAGGAGACAGGGAAGGGCGAGGTGGTTCCTGCTCCGTCGTCCCCGATGGAGCTTGCAAGGCTGGAGATTGCCAGCGGTCGGGACGCATCGATCCCGGAGGGAGCCACGGTTGTGAAGGGATCGTGGTCAGTCGACGGGAAGGTAAAGAAACTGCTCTCCACGCCAGAGCCGCTTGTTGATGCCTGGCTTGAGTTCGGGCCGGAGGTCCGGGAAAAGGGAGCAACGATCATGGCCTCGGGTCGTGCCCCTGGCGGCGATCGGCTCCGGTCGCGTTTTGGAGTCGGGCTCTATGGTAAGAACGGTTTCCAACTCCGCCTCGTGCCGGTGCGGCAGGAGGTGGAGCTGGTGCGCCGGGGCGAGGTGCTCGTGCGCCGGCCATTTCCGCACGATCCCTCGGAGATGCAACAACTGGAGCTCTCGGTGCGACCGGAGCGCCAGCATTGGATCGTCTCGGGCCGCGCCTGGAAGGACGGGGGGGAACGCCCTGACCCGCCCCTTCTCGAATACAAGGCTTTCCGGGTGGAACTGCTCTTTCCCCTCGCGGGGCGCTCCGTGCTTTTCGCGACGCCCTTTTCGGGAGAGCCGGTTGCCTTTGCTTCGGCGGTGGTGATGCCGGTGCCGGCGAAGTGAGCCTCAAAGGGAAAGCTCGAGCCGCGCAAGCAGCTTGCCGAGGCGGGTCTCGACGATCTCGTAGCTGAAATGGGCCGCGGCGATCGCGTAGTTTTTGTCCGCGGCGGCGACGGCGGCGGATGGATCGGCGAGAATGGCGGCGGCCGTGGCGACCGCTGGATCGTCGATCGCTCCATCGATGCCGATGAAGTCGAAACCACACGGTTCGATGTCGGTCTTGAAAACGGGATACCGGTTCACGAGGACGGGCTTGCCGAACCAGACCGCCTCGAGGAGGGCATTGCCGAATCCTTCGAAAAGACTCGGAAAGGTGACGAGCGCGGCGAGCTGATAAAGCTCGGCGAGAGTCGGTGATCCCGCCGCCTGCGGATCGAGGAAACGCAGGTCAACTGCTTTTTCCCCGGCGAGTTCGATGAGCCGGTCCCGGTAGGCGAGGCCCTCGTCGCCGGCCTCGTGGGAGACGACGAGTCGGTTCCGTGGGTCTCCGAGGCGGTGAACGAGTTCGATGGCGAGTTCGATGCCCTTTCGGGGGACAACGCGGGTGGGTTGGAGAATGAGCCGGTCGCCGGGAAAGAGCCCGATTTTCGCTCGCACGGAGTCGGCGGAGCAAAGCAACGGAGGAGGTTGGGAAGCGAAATCCATGACGTTCGGGACAACGATGGCATCGAGACCGAACCGATCTCGCAAATCGTGGGCCGCCCCCGAATGGATCACCGCATGGACGAGGGTGGGATGTCGGGGCGGAAACGCCTCGTCGAGCCAAGGACGAACGGCATGCCCGGTGAAGCGATCCCGTTCCCAGTAAAAATCGTGATGGTGGGCGAGGGTCGGGAAGTCGTGGCGACGGATGAAGTCGGCGAGAGCGAGTCCGAGCGGGACATGCATCGGGATGGTGATCGCATTTTCCGGGATGAGCACATCGATGGAGAAACGGTTCACAAACGTGTCGAGCGACTCGCCGAGCGACCTGCGCAGGACGGCGACTTCCTCTAGCACCTCTGCACCGAGGGTGTCCCGATTCCAAAGGCGTTCCTGAAGTGCTTCGATCCTGGGATGGCCGAAGTGGGCCTCGGGATCGACCTGCGCCACTTCGGTGGGCCGGTCACTGAGGCCGGAAAACCAGTGGCAGCGGTGTCCGGCACGCTGAAGAACTTCAGCCCATTTCATCGATTCGAGTGACACCCCGTCGGTGCCGGCGAAACGAGTCGAGACGAAACCGAAATTCATGTCGCATCATGAACGCGCATCGCCGGGATGCGAGCGCGATTCCTTTTCCACGCAAACTTCGCGCACCTCTCGTGCCGTCCGAGGCGGGGGCGCACTTCAGGCGATGAGATCCTTCACGACGTGACCGTGGACGTCGGTGAGACGGAAATCGCGGCCGGCGTAGCGGTAGGTGAGTTTCTCGTGATCGAAGCCGAGGAGATGGAGGATGGTGGCGTGGAGATCGTGGACGTGCACGGGATTTTCGACCGCCTTGAATCCGAACTCGTCGGTCTTCCCATACTGAAAGCCGCCCCTCACGCCCCCGCCTGCCATCCACATGGTGAAACCGTGGTGATTGTGGTCGCGTCCAAGCTTGGTGTTGGCGTCGTTCGCTCCCGGGGTGGGCAGTTCGACAGTGGGGGTGCGTCCGAATTCACCGCCCCAGATCACGAGGGTATCCTCGAGAAGGCCGCGCTGTTTGAGGTCGGCGAGGAGGGCAGCGATGGGACGATCGGCTTCACCGGCGAGGCGGCCGTGCTCCCGCGAGATCTCGTTGTGACTGTCCCAAGGCTGTCCTGCACCGTGCCAGACCTGCACAAAACGCACGCCGCGCTCGATGAGGCGGCGGGCGATGAGCATCTGGCGCCCGTGCAGGGTGTCGCCATAGAGTTCACGCACGTGGGCGGGCTCGCGCTCGACGTTGAAGACGTCGGTGGCCTCCATCTGCATCTTGTAGGCGAGCTCGAGGGAGTGGATGCGAGCCTCGGCGTCGGCGTCGAAGCCGCTGGCGGCCATGTCCTGATGATTCATCTCCTGGATGAGGTCGAGCTGGCGCCGCTGCAGGTCCATCGTCATGCGCGGATTGCGGATGTCGGGGATCAGTTTGGCGACCTGGGTGTTTTTCGTGTCGATGTGGGCGCCCTGGTAAGCGCCGGGAAGGAAGGCCGAGCGCCAGTTCTGCGTTTCGACGATGGGCACTCCACCGGGACAGAGCGAGACGAAGCCGGGCAGGTTTTCGTTCTCCGTGCCGAGCCCGTAGGTGACCCAGCTGCCCATGCTCGGCCGAACGAGATTGACTCGTTCGGCGCCCGTGTTCATGAGCATCAGCGAGGGCTCGTGGTTGGGGACGTTGGCGTGCATCGAGTTGATGATGCAGAGGTCGTCGGCCATGTCGGCGACCATGGGAAAAAGATCACTCGCCCAAATCCCGCACTGCCCGCGCTGTTTGAAGGAAAAACTCGACTTCATCAGCGTGCCGGTCTTGCGTTCGGTCTTGAGCGACTCGCCGGGCATTTCCTTGCCGTCGTATTTGGCGAGGGCGGGTTTGTAGTCGAAGGAATCGACCTGCGAGGGGCCGCCATTCGCGAAGATGTGGATGACGCGTTTGGCCCGGGCGGGAAAATGGGTCTTCCCGGGGGCGAGGGGATTGAGGGAACGGTCGCCCGCCTTCAATTGCGAAAGGAGTGGACCGAGCCCGAGGGCACCCATGCCCATGCCGGTGCGGTGAAGGAAGGAACGTCGGGAGAGAGGGGGAGGAGTCATGAGTCAGAAGTCACGGGTGTGGGGGCACGAACCACGGGAATCAATCGATGAACAGGAACCGGTTCGTGTTGAGAAGGGCGTGCGCATAGGCGCCCCAGGTCGAAGCGGGAGTCGCTGGGCCGGAATACGACTCGGCCATGCCCCAGCGCGGCCAGCGGCCGCCGAGGTCGGTGATCTGCGGGTTCCATCGGATCGAGTCGAAAGACGAGTCCTTTTCGTGAGGATCGACGATGAAGTAGAGGCACTCGTTTTTGGTGATCTTCACCTCGGCGAGATTCACGGCCATCTTGTCCTTTGCGGGAACGAGGATTTGATCGTAGATGACGCCGTCCTTCGTGGTGGCGACTTTCACACGGACGCCGTTGCCCTTGCCCGCAGTCGGGCGGAATATCTCGCCACCGACGGCGACGACGAGATCATCGGGGGCGCGCCATTCGTAGATGAGGCTCTCGCGCGCGGTGTGGCCCGGATGGGCGCTGCCGTTGTTGTCGGCGAAGAGGTAGCTGAGCGGATCGTTCTTGAGAGGACGTTCCTTGCCCACCTGCCAGACATTCTTGATCCAGTGCTCGAAGGGATGGAAGACGACCTTCTTGGTCGCGGGATCGATGTCGCCCCATCCGTAGCTCCATTCCGTGTTGGTCTGGCGTCTGCCCACCGCGGAGACATCCCCCTCGAAGGCGGCAATAAAACTTTCGGCGAGCAGACGGTCGGACTCGGAGGGATCTCTCGCAAAGACCGCTCGATGGAGGGCGGCGATCCGGTCAGGATTCGCTTCTGTCTTCTCTGCGAGGATTTGGGCCTGATCCATGACAAACGAATTGTTCAGGGTGAAGAGCGCCTGCATCGGGATGGTCGTTTTCTGACGCATGCCGGTGGTCTCCTGGGGATTCGAGAAGTCGAAATTGCGGAAAGTGGGACTCAGGTTCTGCCGGTCGATGAAGGCGTAGACGGAGCGGCGGTTCTTGTAACCCGGATCGAGGATTTCGACCGGGCGACCGAACATGGCCCGGTCGAGATTTTGCGAAACATCGAGCATGCCATCGCGCATCTGTTCGAGCTCAAGGCGTTTCTTCTTGAACTTCCAGAGGAGTCGATTCTCGGCGTCGACAAGCATGTTCTCGGTCGCCCTGGGATTGGACGACTGTTGTTTCCAGGTCTCGGAGGTGAGGATGAGACGGTGGAGCTTTTTCAACGAGGAACCGTTCTCGAGAAACCAGTGCGCGAGCCAGTCGATCAGCTCGGGGTGGTCGGGGCGTTCGCCCTGGATTCCGAAATCGTCGACGGTGCGGACGATGCCTTCGCCAAAGTGCCACATCCAGACGCGGTTGACGAGGTTCCGGCCGGTGAGGGGATTCGCCGGATGGACGATGGACTGCGCCATTTCAAGGCGGCCGCTGCCTTTCTCGAACGGCTTCACGGCTCCGTTCTCCGAAGCGATGGAGAGGAACTGGCGCGGGGCGAGTTCACCGGGACGTCCGGGATTGCCGCGGATGAAGACATGCTGGTTGATGGGTTTCTCGCGATCCCGCAGGACGAGTGCCTTGTCAGGCTCCATTCCGGAGTCTGCGATGAACTTGTCTCGTTCGCCTTCGAGATTGGTCAGCTTGCGTCTTTCTTCGCGGTCGACCTTCCCCATGAGGGCACCCGGGTTGTTGGCGAGGGTGGGGTTTTCTTTCCGGAGTCTTTCGAGGACGGGGTTGAGGAAATCGTCGATCTTCTTCTGCTTTTCGGCCAGTCCCTTGAGGTAGGCGTCGTATTCAGGACCAGGTTTCGGCTCGCCGATGGTGGGTGTGTCGACTGCCAGGGAATTCAGGAAGACGCCGTAGAGGCTGTAGTATTCCCTCGTGGAGACGGGGTCGAACTTGTGATCGTGGCACTTCGCGCAGGAGACGGTGAGAGCCATGGTCCCGCGGAAGGTGGTGTCGATACGGTCGTCGAGGATTTCATCCTGACTGCCGTTTTTGCTCAGGGAAAGGAAGCCGAGGGCGGCGAGGTGTCGTTTGTCGGGGCCGTTGGTGTCGACGAGTTGTTCTCCGGCGAGTTGATAGAGGAGGAACTTGTCATAAGGGAGATCCTCGTTGAAGGCCTTGATCAGCCAATCGCGGTAGGTGTAGCTGTAGATGAAGCGGCGCTCGCGTCCCGCTCCCTCGTATCCCTTGGTGTCGGCATAGCGGGCGATGTCCATCCAGAGACGGGCCCAGCGCTCGCCGTAGTGGGGCGAGTCGAGAAGCTGGTCGACGAGCGCATTGTAAGCTTCTTCGTCGGGGCGCGGGTCCTCGACGAAACGTTTCAGATCCTCATATTTCGGCGGGAGACCCAGAAGATCGAAATGCAGCCTGCGATGGAGGGTGGCCCGGTCGGCCCGGGGGGCGGCCACGACTCCGGCGGTGGTCTGGGCCTTGCGGATGAAATGGTCGATCGGGTGTCCGGCATCGGCAGGCAGGGGAACCGGTTTGACGGGTCGAAAGGACCAGTGCTGCCGAGGATCGTTCACGGCGTCCGAGATCGCCTTTTCGGCCGGCCAGGGCAGGCCCATTGCGATCCATTCGCTGAGGGTGGCCACCGACTCGGGGGAGAGTTTGTCTCCCCTTTCCGGCATCGAGGGGATGCCTTTCTCGCCGGAATGGGAAACCGCGCGGATCAGGACGCTCTTGGCGGGTTCTTTCAGGTCGATGACCTTGCGATAGTCGCTGCCGACGAGCCAGCCCTCCCGATGATTTAACTCGAGGCCGACTTTGGATTTCTTGCCGGTGTGGCAATCGAGGCAGCTTTCCGCAAGCAACGGCCGAACCTTGGTTTCGAAAAATTCGATCTGGGCAGGGGTAAAGTTCACCGATGTCTCGGCATTCTTCGCCCCCGTCGTTTCCTCTGCGCCCACCGAGGCGATCCCCACCAGCGAGACGCCGAGGAGGAAACCTGCCGGGTGCGGCATTCTCTGTCTGAGAAATCCAATCATCCTGCCCAAAGGTGCGGCAGCTTCGACTCTCCCGCAATGAACGTTATCGCGCGGCAGTTGCACTGAACCAATTGGGCCTCCCTAACGTTCGCCCAATCGTAATCCGGAAGGCGAGACGGGGGGAGCCGGGTGGGTTGGTCCATTGGGTGACCCGCCGTCAGTCGAAAAGAGGGCACTTCGATTAGGGAACGAACAACCCGGTTGACCAGCGCAGGAAAAACCCCCGTAAAACCTGCAAAAGACTTGTGGTCAACCGGGTTGCCGTTTTGGTTTCAACCCTTTGCCATGCGGTCTGGGACCGTCTGACAAAAGGGAGAAAAGCAGTGCCCGTGCCAAGTCTAATTTTTAAGAAGAGAAAATGAGCGAATTCTCCAACGATTTCTTCCGGCTTCGTCCAGTCCGGCCCGATGACCTTCCGGAATTGCTGGCGATGATCCGTGAGCTTGCTGAATTTGAGCGACTTACCCACCTTGTGACCGCGACCGAGGCGGATTATCAGGAAAGCCTTTTCGGCGAATCGCCTGCGGCGGAGGCGCTCCTGGCCGAGGAAGACGGGCGCCTGGTGGGCTACGCGGTCTACTTTTCGACCTTCTCCACCTTTGTCGGTCGCGCCGGAATCTGGCTCGAAGACCTCTACGTGCGTCCAGCTCATCGCGGCAAGGGGTATGGCAAGGCGCTGCTCAAAGCGGTCGGAGCCATCGCACACGCGCGCGGGGCGGGGCGCTACGAATGGTCCGTGCTCGATTGGAACCAGCATGCGATCGATCTCTACGAGCGGGTCGGGGGTGAAATTCTCCCGGAATGGCGCATCGTGAGAATGGGCGGCGACCTCCTCCGTTCCTTTGCTGATTCATGAGCCTTGCCGACAATCGTTTCCAAGTCCGTGCCGAACTCGCCGACGCGGCGCGGGGGGCGGGACGCGATCCGGAGTCCGTTACCCTCGTCGCCGTCTCGAAGACCTGGCCTGCATCCGACGTCGCCGAGCTTGCCCGCGCGGGACAGAGGATCTTCGGCGAGAACAAGGTGCAGGAGATGCTCGCGAAGATTTCCGAAGCACCGGCCGGTCTCGAATGGCATCTCATCGGCCACCTCCAGAGCAACAAGATCCGCAAACTGCTGCCGGTCTGCGCGCTGATCCACAGCGTCGACTCGCTGGATCTCGCGCGCGATCTCAGCCGGATCGCCGGCGAGCTCGGGCTGATCGTCCGGATCCTCCTGCAGGTGAACGTGGCGAGCGACGAGGCGAAGTTCGGTTTTCCCGTCGGGGTGGTGAAGGTCGCCTTCGCGGAAATTCTGAGGCTGCCGCATCTCGACGTGCGCGGACTCATGACCGTGCCTCCCTTCGAGGACGATCCCGAACGGGTGCGGCCGCACTTCGCCGCCCTGAGGCGATTGCGAGACGAACTCGCGCGGGAGCACGGCGTATCCTTGCCCGAGCTCTCGATGGGCATGAGTCACGACTGCCGCATCGCGATTGAAGAGGGCGCGACGATGGTGCGGGTCGGCTCGGCGATTTTTGGGCGACGGGATGATGGTGCGGTGTGAGATTCCAGACTCACGCCCGCATGACGGAAGGCGGATAATCCCGGATTACCCCGTCCCTCGTCAACATCACCAACCCTTCCGCGATCGCCTGGGCCACGAGCAGTCGGTCGAAGGGATCTTCGTGCAAGGCGGGCAGGGTGAGCGAACGGGCTGCGTGATCGACCGTGACGGGGAGCGGATCGAAACCATCGGCCGAGAGCAGCGCGAGAGATGGGTCTTGGCGGCCTGGATGTTGATGGTCTTCATGAATTCAGGGCAAGACTGAACCAAGTCTGGCCTGGCGGCAAACAGGAGCCCTTTCCCCCGAGGCGGTAGGGAAAAGGGTCGTCATGAGCCTCGAAATCCGGCCAAGCGCGCCGCGATCACCTCGGGATAAATCCGGTGCTCGGCGGCGTGGATCTTCGCGGTGAGGGTCTCGACGGTGTCGCCCTCGACGATCGCGACACGCTCTTGACGCAGGATTTCCCCGGTATCGATCCCCGCATCGATGAGGTGGACGGTGCAACCAGTCTCGACCGCGCCTTCCGCGAGGGCCATGGCCACGGGATTGCGACCAGGATAGGCGGGTAGGAGCGAGGGATGGAGATTCAGAATGCGCTCGGGAAAGGCTGACAGGAGTGGCTCGCGCAAAATGCGGAGGAATCCCGCGCAGACGACGAGATCGATGCGGAGGGCCCTAAGCCGGTCGTGCAGCTCTTTCATCGCCGCATCGGTGAGATGCCCGCGTTTCTCCGTGCCGGGATCAAGATTCAGGGTCGGGGTGCCGAATTCCTCCGCGACGCGGAGGATCCCGGAATCGGCGATGTCGGAGATCACCACCACGACCTCGCCGCCGAGTGTTCCCGATTTCGCGGCATCGAGGATGGCGCGGGCATTCGAGCCGTGGCCCGATCCGAGGATGGCGATGCGTTTGGGTCCGGCGGATTGACCGTCGGATAATTTTGAAAGCGTGGCGCTGGTCGATTTTCCCGGGACGAGGCCGAGAATGCGGATCTCCACGCCGAGGTGGTCGAGAAGAGCCTTTTCCTCGTCGATGAGCGAGGCGGCCGTGTAGTCGCCGCCCTTGGAGTAGAGGTGAGGGCGGACCGCGCCGATCACACCGGTGGCGCGCCGTTCCTCGAAGACCACGACGCGATCGACGCAGCGAAGCGCGCGAAGCATCTCGGCTCGTTCTTCGGCAGTGTTGATGGGGCGTCCCGGTCCTTTCAATTCGCGCACCGACGCGTCTCCATTGATCGCCACGACGAGAGCATCGCCGAGGGCCCGTGCCTCGGCGAGGTATCGGACATGGCCGACGTGGAGGACATCGAAGACGCCATTGGTCAGGACGAGACTCTTCCCCGCCTCGTCGAGTTCCTCGCGCAGGGCGGCGACCTCTTCAAGGCTCGAGACGAAAGAGTGCGTCATACGCGCTACGAGACGGCATTTTCCGCTTTTCACAAACCGCTTTTCCACGGACTGTCACCCCATGCATGATCCCCGCATCGACGAGCTGGCCCGCCAATTGGTAAGGTATTCGACCGCCACGAAGAAAGGCGAAAACGTCCTCATCGAGCTTTTTGACGTGCCGGAGGAGGTCGGCATCGCCCTGATCCGTGAAGTCCGCGCGGCAAAGGCGACGCCCTTCATCAACATTCACCACGCGAAGATCTCCCGCGAGCTCGCCCGGGGCGCGACCGAGGATCAATACGGCATCATCGCCGGCAACGCGATGCACCAGATGAAGGCGATGGATTGCTACATCGCGATCCGGGGCAGTCACAATGTGAACGAACTTTCCGACGTGCCCGCGAAAAACATGCAGTTGCTCTCGTCGAAAATGCGTCCGGTGCTGAACCAGAGGGTCAACAAGACGCGCTGGTGTGTGCTGCGCTGGCCTCATCCCTCCATGGCCCAGAGCGCAGGCATGTCGACCGAGGCCTTTGAGGATTTCTATTTCCGCGTCTGCCTGCTCGATTATGCGAAGCTCAAGCCGGCGATGAACGCGCTCGGCAAGCTGATGTCGAAGGCGAAGGAGGTCCACATCACGGGGCCCGGCACCGACCTGCGGTTCAGCATCGCCGGGATCCCCGGAATCCCCTGCGGAGGCTCGCACAACATTCCCGACGGAGAGTGTTTCACCGCGCCTGTGAAGCTCTCCGTGGAGGGCGTGATCAGCTACAATGCCCCCTCGATTTATCAGGGCATCGCCTTCGACAACGTGAAGTTCGAGTTCAAGCAGGGCAGGATCGTCAAGGCCACTGCGAACAACACGAAGGCGATCAACAAGATCCTCGATACCGACGAGGGGGCCCGCTACATCGGCGAGTTCGCGATCGGCTTCAATCCGCACATCAAGGATCCGATGCGCGACATTCTCTTTGATGAGAAGATCGCCGGCAGTTTCCACTTCACCCCCGGCCAAGCCTACGAGGTGGCCGACAACGGCAACCGCAGTTCGGTGCACTGGGACCTCGTGAACATCCAGCGTCCCGAATACGGAGGCGGCGAGATCCTTTTCGACGGCCAGGTCATTCGCCGCGATGGCCAGTTCGTGCCGAAGGCGTTGCAGCCCCTGAACTACTGAGCCTCGGCTTCAGTCGTCATTCCCCACCTTGGCGAAAAACGAGGCGGGGTTGTTTGCCAACATCGCCGCGAAAGCGATGCCAAAGAGCAGCATCATGGATTTCGGGTCCTCGCCCTTCTGACCAAGGATGAAGCCGAAGACCGCGGCCGACTCAGCCAGTGCGAGCGCGACCATGAAGGCGGGGAAGGTCCAGGCGGGGGTGACGGGGCGGCCCTGCGGATCGCGGACACTCTTCACAACGACCCGGATCGCCATGCTGGCCAAGGCGTTGACGACGCCGATCGCGGTGAGGATGAGCGCGAGGGAAGCCCCTGCCGCCGCGGTTCCCCCGGTGCCCGGGGCGGCTGCGCCGAGGGAGCCGGACCGGACGAGGAGGAAGTAGAGCAGAATCGATCCCGTGAGAGCGGCCCAAATGACCCAGCGGACCCGGGGGGGAGGAAGCGTCGGCGACATGATGAAAATCAGAGTGGAACGGGGATCTGCGGCAATCAGAGGGGGCGTTTGAAGATGTAGTGATTGTCCGGCGTGGTGGCGACAAACTCCCACCCTCCGTTCTTTTCCACTTCCAGGAGGGTGCGGGGAAGGAGGTTTACCTTTGAGATTTTCCCAACCAAGTCCTTGGGGAAATTGATCTCCCCCTCTTCGGTGACCGAGATGCCCTCGTCCGCCGCCACCGCGCGGAAGCCGATACTGTCCATCTGTTGCGCGTTGAGGACCTGGTATTCCAGAACCGCTCCCCCCGATCGGTTTTCGATCTTGCCGATCAGCCCGATACCGATGAGCAGGTGGACGACCACGACGAGAAAAGTGGAGAAGAGAAGGGTAAAAAGCGTGATTTTCATGACCGTGGGCGAAAAGTCAAAAGGGATGGACTTCAAGCAAAACGGATTCCTCTTCGTCTGTAAAGATCAACGTGACTTCGTGGGGAGGTTCGATCGAATTCCGAGCTGATTTCTCTCGGATTGAGCGCTTGCCAATCGCCGTTCCCCTCGGACAGTGTCCGTCTCCCATGTCCGGAACCGCCAAACCCCTTCTGATTTTTGATTTCGACGGCACGCTCGCCAACACCATCGAGACGGGCATCGGCATCTACAACGAACTCGCCGCTGGATACGGCTTGAGGTCGGTGACCTCCGAGGAAGTGCGCGAACTGCGCAAGCTCAACACGCGCGCCCTTCTCGACCACTTGGAGATTTCCGGTTTGATGGTCGTGAAACTCGGGGCCCATATCCGCAAGATTCTCCACCAGCGGATGGAGTCGGTGGACATGATCCGCGGCACCCGGGAAATGATCCTTTCCCTTCATGGCGAGGGCTTCCGGCTCGGGGTCATTACTTCGAACTCCGCTGACAATGTGCGCATGGTCTTGAAGCGATTTGGATTGCTCGATTGCTTCCTTTTCATCGAGGCCGGGGTGAGTCTTTTCGGCAAAACCCATCGTATTGGCAATGTCCTGAAGAAGACCGGAATCGCCGCGTCGTCGACCATGTATGTCGGCGACGAGACCCGCGACATGGAGGCGGCGCGCAAGGCTCACGTCAGTGCCATCGCCGTCTGCTGGGGAGCGAACGGACGTGAGGCGATGGAGACAGAGGGGCCTGATTTCTGCATTGACGATCCCGCGGAGCTGATCGAGTGCGCGAGGCAGTTTGAGCGAAAGAATTAGGTCGTCACGGCTCCCGATGTTGCGGCAAGAGGAAGTATGAATCCCCCCTTGCTTTCGCGAGCTCTCCCGCGCCTCCTGATTTTCGCCCTCGTCCTTTTCTTTCCGTCGCTGCGGGCCGATGCGGTCTCCCCACCGGTATCGTCCAACCGAGGACCCTTCCTGGAAGTCGGCGAATCTTGGGAAGTCGACAGCGGGCTAACGATCACTTTTCTCGAGGTGGTTTCGGACACGAGGAGGCACGCGGGCCCGAGCGTCCCAAGGCCGCTTCCGGGCTCGGAGCCGCGGGCGATGCGCTCGCGGAAGGCCCGCGGCAATGCCGGGATCCTGCTCCGGCTCGAAGCCGGCAATCAAGAGCCCATGACCGTCCGGATCAACACCGTGGCCGACCCGAGCTACCTCGTCATCCCCGAAAACAACCTCCCCGACGGCGCTGTCGGAATTCCAAAATCCTACAGCATCTCCGTCCAAAAGCTTCTTCCCGAGGCGTCGAAGCGTGGTTTGCGGCGGGCCCAATCCGCCTACCGTCTGCGACTCTCGGTCTTGGTGGCTTGGTGAGGGCTTTCGGATGCTCCCCGGGGCGGGCGGGAGTCAAAAAAAAAGGCGGCCCTTTCGGACCGCCTTTTTGCGAAGGTAAAAATGGATTCGGGTTTATTGACAGGCCTCGCATTCGCCGCCGTTTTGGAGGGCTTCGAGGGAGCAGGCCTGCTTTTCTGACGGGGTGTATTCCCTTGGCGTCTCGGCCGCATGGATCCGGACTTCCTTGTTCACCTTGATCGAAGCCTTCTCGATGTTTGAGGCCTGTTGGGTGCGCAAGTAGTAGGTGGTCTTGAGGCCCTTGTGCCAGGCCGCGCGATACATGTGCGAGAGCGCCTTGAGGTCCGGTGTGGCCAGGAACAGGTTCACTGACTGGGCTTGGTCGATCCACTTCTGGCGACGGGCCGCAGCCTCCACGAACCAATCGTGGTGGATCCCGAAGGCGGTGGCGTATTTCTCCTTGAGCTGATCGGGGATCTCCTCGATGTCCGCGAGCTCGCCGTCATAGTATTTCAGTCGTTCGACCATTTCCTCGCCCCAGAGGCCGAGGGCCTTGAGATCGCGGACGAGGTAGGTGTTGAGGACAATGAAGTCTCCGGAAAGGTTGCCCTTCACGAAGAGGTTCTTGAAGGTCGGTTCGATGCAGGGAGAGCTGCCCATGATGTTCGAGATCGTCGCGGTCGGGGCGATCGCGAGGACGTTGCTGTTGCGCATCCCCTGGCGCTGGATCTTCTCGCGGAGCGAACTCCAGTCCATGCGGCCCCCGCGAGGGACGTCGATGGATTCCCCGCGCTCTTCCTCGAGGAGGTCGACGGTGTCGGGCGGGAGGATGCCGCGGCTCCACTTTGAACCTTGGAAGGTCGAGTAGCTGCCACGCTCGGCGGCAAGGTCGCTCGAGGCCTCGTAGGCGAAGTAGGCGATCGCCTCCATGAACTCGTCGTTGAACTCGACCGCCGCATCGCTCGCAAAGGAAATGTCCTTCAGGTAGAGGGCGTCCTGCACGCCCATCACACCAAGGCCCACGGGACGGTGGCGGCTGTTGGCGTTTTTCGCGGGCTCGGTCGGGTAGTAGTTGATGTCGATGACGTTGTCGAGAGCCCGCACCGCGACCCGCACCGTTTCCCGCAGCTTCTCCAGATCGAGCGAGCCGTCGGCCCTGATGTGGGTATTGAGGACGATGGAGCCGAGGTTGCACACCGCTGTCTCGTCGGCCGAGGTGTTGAGCGTGATCTCGGTGCAGAGGTTCGAGCTGTGGATCACACCGACATGGTCCTGGGGACTGCGGACGTTGCAGGGATCCTTGAAGGTGATCCACGGGTGGCCCGTCTCGAAGATCATCTTCAACATTTGTTTCCAGAGCTCGATCGCGGGCACCTGGCGTCCGAAGATCTTGCCGGCCTTGGCGTCGGCTTCGTAGGCGACATAACGCTCGGCGAAGGCGCGGCCGTAGAGGTCGTGGAGATCGGGGACTTCGTTCGAGCGGAAGAGGGTCCAATCTTCCCGGGCCTCCATGCGCTGCATGAAAAGATCGGGAATCCAGTTGGCCGTGTTCATGTCGTGAGCGCGGCGGCGTTCGTCACCGGTGTTGCGGCGCAGTTCGAGGAAGTCGGTGATGTCGTTGTGCCAAGTTTCGAGGTAGGCGCAGCCGGAGCCACGGCGTTTTCCGCCCTGGTTCACCGCGACAAGCTGGTCGTTGTGGAGCTTGAGGAAGGGAATCACCCCCTGGCTCTCTCCATTGGTGCCCTTGATGTAGCCGCCGGTGCCGCGCACCGCCGTCCACGAGCCACCGAGGCCACCGGCCCATTTCGAGAGGTAGGCGTTTTCGGCGATGCCGCGTTGCATGATCGACTCGATGCTGTCGTCGACCTTGTAGAGGTAGCAGGACGACAGCTGGCTGTGCATCGTGCCCGAATTGAAGAGGGTCGGCGTCGAGGAACAGAAGCGGCGGCTCGCGTAGAGGCGGTAGAGGTCGATCACCTTGGCTTCGCGGTCTTGGGTCTCGCCGATCATCAGCCCCATCGCGACACGCATCCAGAAAAGCTGGGGCGCCTCGATGCGTTTGTGGGCGTCCCCGGTTTTGTCGATGATGAGGTAGCGGTCGTAGAGGGTCTGGATGCCGAGGAAGTCGAAGTCGAGATCCGAGGTCGGATTGATCGCATCGGCGAGGCGGTCGAGATTGTATTCGAGCAGCTTCGGCGAGAGTCGCTCGATCTCGACACCGCGGACGAGGTTCGCCTTGAAGGCGCGACGGTGGAATTCGGCGAGGCGGGCGACGCCATCGCGCGAAATGTTCCAGTCGAGCACCTCCTCGTAGATGTAGGTGAGGAGAAGGCGCGCGGAGAAGCGGGCGAAATCACCGTCGCGCTCGATGAGGGTCTTCGAGTTGAGGATGACCGTCTTGCGCAGATCGGACTCGGTCATCTCGTTGAAGAAGGCGCGGCGGAGTTCGTGCTCGATCTGGTCGGGAGACAGACAGAGGTCGAGGCCGGGCATGGCAAACTCGATGCGACGGCGGAGATCGGATCCGTCCCACAGATCGCTCGATCCATCGGCCCGCTTCACAACAATCATCGATTCCTGCGTGGAGTCGTCGTAGCGGACTTGGGCTTCCTCCTCTTGGAGGCGGAACTGGGCGCGGTGGGCGCGGTAAAGGATGTAAGACTCGGCCACCTTGTAGTGCCCCTGACGCATCAGCTCTTCCTGAACGCGGTCCTGGAGATCTTCGATGCGCATGAACTCCTGACCACTCCGAGCGATCCGATCCGTGAGAGCCGTGGAAATCTCCTTCGCCGGCGAAGAATCCATTCCGAGGGAAAGAAAAGCGCTGCGCACCGCGATCTCGATCTTGTTCGGATCCCACGCGACCACTTCGCCACTGCGGCGGATGACGCGGCAGAGGGGTTTTTCGGTGCTTGCGGCACGGGAGTCGCGCCGGGCGTTTTCCGTTGTCTTGCGGCGGATGAGAAGGCTCTTGGCGACATCGTGAGCGTTCTGTCGGACGAGCGCCATTTCAATAATGCCGGTCAGCTCGCTGGAAGAGAGGAGCACGGTGCCGTCGGCTTCCTCGGTGTTCGCCTTGGTCGTGAGCATTTCGCTGACGGTGCGCACGATGTTGGCGACGAGTTGGCGGTTGGTGTCGTTGAAGATGTCGTCCTGCTTGCGGGCGAGGGCGAGATCGGTGACAGCACGTCCGACCGTCTCGGCAATCTTCGCGATGCTCAGTTCGGATTGTTCGTCGCCCACCTGAACGATGATGCGTGAGGCGGGGGCCGGGTGGCTGGAGGCCGTGTCACCCCAGTTGAAGCGGGGCTTCATCTCCTGGGGGGTGGCGGCGGTGCGGTGCAGCTCGAGGTCTTGTTCGATGAGATGGCGGGTGATCATGGGGGGCGGAACGGGTGCGGGTTCGGAACGGGGAACGGAAGTTGGATCGATACGGGGAGAGACAGATCGGAGAACGGGGGCGGGTGTGCGAAACGCCCCGGTCGCCCCGGTCGTCTTGGCGGATCACAGGTCGTCGTCGCTGACGGCGGAGAGGGCGGAGGCCTTCTGATATTCGGTGACCTTGGTCTCAAAGAAGTTCTGCTCTTTCTTGATGTCGATGGTCTCGGCGAGCCAGGGGAAGGGATTGCGAACCCCTGGATTGAGCGGGTTCAGCCCGACCCCCTCAAGGCGGCGGTCGGCGATGTAGTCGATGTATTGGCAGAACTCATCGACGTTGAGGCCGACGGCGCTGACGGGGAGGCAGTCGCTGATGAACTCCTTTTCGAGGGCAACCGCCTCCTTCATCGTCTCGACGAGCTCCTCTTTGAATTCGGGCGTCCAGATTTCCATGTTTTCGCTGACGAGATCCATGAAGAGGTTGCGGAAAACCTCGATGTGGTTCGACTCGTCGCGCAGGGTGTATTGGAACATTTCTCCGATGCCCTGAAACTTCTTTTGGCGCCTCAGGCCAAGAATCATCCCGAAAAGGCCATAAAACTGGGTGCCTTCCATGCACTGACCGAAGACAAAAATGTTGCGGGCGAGCTTCTTCTTGTTTTCCGGATCGGTCAGATCGACATCGCGACGCAGGTCGTGCGAGGTGCGGGTGACGAACTCGTTCTTGCGTTTGATCGTGGGGATTTGCTCGAACATCGCCTCGCACTCGTGCGGGTTGATTCCCAGGCTGCTGATCATGTAGAGGAGACTGTCAGCATGGATGTTTTCCTCGTGGGCGTGGCGGCCAAGGACGAGCTTCAGCTCGGGAGCGGTAACCAGCTCGCGGACGACGTGAAGGATGTTGTCCCCGACGATGCCCTCGGCGGCGGAGAAATAACCGATACCCATGCGGATGATCCAACGCTCGGAATCGCTCAGCTCATCCCCCTGCCACTGCTCGATGTCCTTCTGCATCTGGATATCTTCCGGCTCCCAGTGGTTCGCCTTCATCGTGCGATAGAGGTCGTAGGCCCACTGGTATTTGAGGGGGAGCAGGTTGAACGCTTCCGTCTTGCGGCCGTTGATGATGCGCTTGGCGGCGTAGGCCTCTTCGGCCTTGTCCTGATCGAGGACGAAGGTCCGGTCTCCGATAGTGAACTTTTTTTCCATGGTGCGTGCGGATCAGCGGGGTAGGTGAGTAAAAGGAACAGATTCTCTAACTTTTGTGAAGCTCTTGATTTTTCCGATTTTGTTACGTCACAGGCGGGGGCGTGACTTCAAAAAACCATGAAAACAAGCGATTTTGGTGCTCATCAAGAGTTTGGTAAAAGCACCACATCTTGTTGGCTCGAGCTCATAATGCACAAGATGTAGTGGTTGTTCAAGGATATTTTGTCAAAATCGCCACGATTTCGTTGAGGGCTTGTGGTGTAAGCGATTCCGTTGCCAGTGTGATCAAAAATCGCTTTGAAAAGCCAGATAATTAAGGTCACTCAGGCAATCCGTGAGCGAAAATTTGGGTGCTGCCGCCGGGGCTGGGGAAGGGGGAGAAAAAAGGCGGTCCGGAAAAAGATCCAGACCGCCTCGGGAACGGGAAGGGGGGTGACGCGGGGTGGCTCTCAGCGGGCTGCGGCGAATCGCTCGGCCACGGCGTCCCAGTTGACCACGTTCCAGAAAGCGCCCACGTAATCGGGACGACGATTCTGGTAGTTCAGGTAGTAGGCGTGCTCCCAGACGTCAAGACCAAGGATGGGAGTGCTACCGTCACACCCGGCGGCGGCACCCATCGCGGGGCTGTCTTGATTCGGGGTGCTGGTGATGGCGAGGGCGCCGTCGGCTTTAACGACGAGCCAGGCCCAACCGGATCCGAAGCGAGTGAGGGCGGCGTTCTTGAAGGCTTCTTTAAAAGCATCGAGGGAACCGAAGGCTTGATCAATCGCGGCAGCAAGCTCACCGATGGGTGCGCCTCCGGCATTGGGGCCGAGGATGGACCAGAAGAGGCTGTGGTTGGCGTGACCGCCACCGTTGTTGCGGACGGTGGCCCGGATGTTTTCTGGAACGGCATCGAGGTTGGCGATGAGATCGTCGATCGTCTTGCCTTCGAGCTCGGCATTTCCTTCGAGTGCCTTGTTGAGGTTGGCGATGTAGGTGGCGTGGTGTTTTCCGTGGTGAATCTCCATCGTGCGGGCGTCGATGTGTGGCTCGAGCGCGTCAAGGGAGTAGGGAAGCGGGGGAAGTTCGTGTGCCATGGTCAGGTCGGGTTGGATTGGTGATTTGGATTCGTCGTGGCGCTTCGGGAACGCTGGAGGGGACGAGAGCGCCACCTCGGGAACTTGTCAAAATCGCGTTACGTCGCGAACCCGGATAATTCTCACGGTTCGCTGTGATAATTCACGAAGGCGTTGGAAAATCGTGAACGCTCCCGGGATTCTTCTCCTGATCAAAACGGGAAGACCAGCGGTGGCACAGTCACGTCAAGGCGGGCGTTCGAGTGGTTGAGTCCCTCCGATTCGGAGATCGAGGTGACGACGTCGTTGGCGAAGTCGACGGTGATCCGACCCGACTCGACCAAGAGGTAGCGCGTCACAGGCACGGCTTGACCGAAGGCGTCGACCGACATCACGGTCTGCGGGACCCGTTGATAGGAGATGAATTCGAGCGAGTCAGTCCGTCCCGCTTCGTTCACCGTCGATTGGCGTTTGTCAGGCGGTCCGATCGCGGCGGTGACTTCGGCCACGGTCATACCGAGCGCGACCTGTTTCTTTTCGATCAACTCCGACACGATGAGGTAACGCTGGTGGTATTCGCGCAGGTTTTGTTCAAAGCCGTCGGGCAGGCCTGCGATGGCGGCCTTGCTCACCCACCCGGCTACCTGGCCCTGCTTCGCCTTCGCACGGACCCGGTAAGCCTTTTCACTGACGGCAAGGAGCACGGCATTTTGTTCGGGGAGAAGGTTTCCCATCCATCGTTCTCCCTTGAGGTTTGCGTAGATCGGCGCGCCGGCTGCCACTCTGACGATGAGTTCTTTTTCGACCATGCCTTCGAGATAGATGGCCCCGTCTTCCCGCACCAGTTCGCTTTTGTTGCGGTCCTCCCGCTCCACCGTGACGATTCCCGGTCGCCGGAGTTGTCCTTTCGCGGGAGGGGGGAACCCGAGCAGGGGTAGCGCGGCAAGGAGGGCCGTGACGGTTGGTGTCAGGTTCATGGGATTTGGGTGCGAGGATGCGGGGGAGAGGAGAAAATCTCGAAGTTGGACGAACGGAATCCCGGACGCATGACGCAATCTGCCCTGCGTGATCGCGTGGGGCAAGCCCGGGAAAGGAGGCGTTTGCGGGTCTGATCCTTTTCCCTTTACCTCAGCCATCATCGTGGCGTTTCTTTGTCGCATGTCCACGAAATCCCGGAAGAAGCCCAGGGCCTCCCTGAATCCTCTCAAGTTGGTTCTCATCAGCGGGGGCTTGCTCCTCGTCGCTCTGGTGACCGGCTTGCTTTTCGCCAAGTCGATGCTGAACGGTTGGTTGCGCGGCGAGGGTTTCGGTAATTGGCTCACGGCTCGGGCGTCGCAGGTCCTGAGGTCGGACGTCTCTCTGGGTGAGCTGGAGTGGGATGGCTCGGAAGTTTTCACCAAACGCATCGAGGCCCTCGGACGGGAGGAAGCCGGGTTCTCCGAACTGGTTCTCGATGGCGTGAGCGCCCGCGCCGGGGGCATTGAAGACAAGGCCTTCCGCGTGCCGGAGGTTGCCGTGAATCGTCTCGAACTAAAATTTTCCCCAGAGCGCCGGGGCATCGCATCGGGTGCTGCGCCGGCCTCGCTTGAGGAAGTGCCCGCCGATGGCGGCGGGGCGGCGCTCCCGGGGTGGCTCTTGGCCTATCTCCCCGACCGGGTCGAGGTTGAAGAAATCGAGGTCGCCAACGCGCGTGTCTCCGTCGAAAAAGCGGAGGGAGAAGTCTTTCTTTTAAGCGGGGCCGGGGCGACCCTGCGGCCCGACTTCCGGACCGGATTCTGGGAGATCGAGGGTAAGGGAGGGAGTTTCACCCTGCCGAAACAGCCCGAGCTCGCCCTGAAGGACCTCGGGCTGCGCTGGAGGGGAGGCGATCTCTTCGTGGACCGCTGCGCACTGGGTGTCTTTGAAACGGGCCACATTGATGGCAAAGGCGAGATCGGCCTGGAGAGCCCGGGACGCTTTGATCTCGAACTCGATTTCTCCGGTGTCAACGTCGATGACCTCCTCGAGGGGGAATGGCGTGACCGACTCGCCGGGACGATTCGCGGTCCGGTCCGCATCACCGGGGCCCCTGGTGCGCTCGTCTGCGAGGGAACGATCCATCTCGATGAGGGAGTCATCGAGGCGATGCCCCTCTTGAAACGCATCTCCCAATACACGCGCTCCGAACGTTTTGAGCGTCTCGTCCTGAATCAGGCGCAGACCGACTTCAAATGGAGTGATGACCGGCTCGAATTACGGAATCTCATCCTGCAATCCGATGGGCTCGTGCGCGTCGAGGGAGAAGCTGACCTCGTGGGAGACCAGATCGCGGGGGAATTTCAGATCGGTGTCACTCCCGGCACGATGCGCTGGATCCCCGGGGCAGAGCGGCTCGTTTTCAACCAGGAGCGCGCGGGATTTCTCTGGGCGCCGATGAAACTCTCCGGCAGCCTTGCCGCTCCGACGGAGGATCTCAGTGCCCGGCTCATTGCCGCAGCAGGGGAGTCGGTCGTCTCGGAATTGCCAAGCGGCGTAATCGACGCGGCGCAGGGACTGCTGAAGGGAGGGGAGGCGGAACCCGGGGCCAGCGATCTGATTGACCAGGGGAAAAAAGTCATCGACCTGCTCACGCCGTTTTTGAAGGCCCCGTGAGGCGGTAAGAAAGCCCTGCGACCGCAGCTCTGCGACCCGGACTTTGCGACCGATGATACAGGGTTGGCGGGAGCTTGTGAAATTTTTCACAAATTCGCCTTGCGTGTCTTCTCCGGGTGTTTAGGATGAACCGTCTGCCGTGGGATGGCTCATTGCTGCGGCCTGATTTGGTGTGACCCCCACCGCCTCTCGACACGATGGTTTTCTTTCCTTCCATGGTCTCCCTTGAATCCGCTCTCCCGATGCTGGCTGCCGGGGGCATCGGTGCGCCGACGCTTCCTGATCTGGGCTGGTTCACCAATTCGATCTTTGTGGCAATCGTTGTCACCGCGGCGATTCTTCTCTTCACTCGCATGGCGACGAAGCGGATGGAAATGGTTCCGGGCGCCAAGCAGAACTTCGTCGAATACCTGATCGAGTTTCTTTATGGGCAGGTCGAGGGAATTGTCGGCAAGCACGTCGCCCCGAAGGCCTTCCCCCTTTTGGCCACCATTTTCATCTTTGTCCTGGTTTCGAACTGGTTCGGTCTCATTCCCGGAGTTGGGACGATCGGGTTCGGGGAGAAAACCGGTCCGGTCTCGGTGAATTCTTCCTTCACTGATGCGGATGGTCACTACACCTTTGTCCCGCTCCTGCGTCCCTCAACTGCCGACCTCAACATGACCTTGGCTCTCGCTGCCGTGTTCATGTGTGTCTGGCTCTATCTCTCGATTTCCGAGCTGGGCCTTTGGGGCACGATCGTCCACATTTTCGGGCCCAAGGGTGGCGTCCAGGGTGCGTTGAAATGGGGGCTGATGATCGTCTTCATCATCGTCGGGATCATCGAAGTGGTTTCGATCATGTTCCGGCCAATGTCGCTCTCGCTTCGGCTCCTCGGGAATATCTACGCGGGGGAGACTTTGCTGCACACCATGGGCGGCTTGGGGGAAACCCTTGGATTTCCGGACTGGTTGGCCAAGGTCTCTTCCGTGATCTTTCCGCTGCCGTTTTATTTCATGGAGATCCTTGTCGGGGCTCTCCAGGCCACGGTTTTCTCCCTGCTTTGTGCCGTTTACATCAAACTCTCGACCACGCACGATGGTGATGAACACCACTGAGTCGCTTTCGAATTTGCCGACGGGACCATGCCATTGAGTGTGGGCGTCGGTCAGCAACACCCCAAATCCAAAACCAGCAATGATCAACCTAGTCAATACCCTCGCTGCGGCCGCTGATGCCGCTGCCGCCTCCGGAGCCTTCAATGGAAACTTCGCCCTCGCCATCGCTGGCGCCGGCGCTGCCATCGCCATTGGTATGATCGGCATGGCCTCCGCCCAAGCGGTCGGTCGCAATCCCGGTGCCTTCGGCAACATTCTCACCATCGGCATTATCGGCATGGCTCTCGCCGAGGCGATCGCCATTTACGCGCTGATCATGGCGCTCCGCTGATCCTTTCGGGGTGGTCCGCGATTCGCGTTGAATCGCGGACTCCCTGGGTCCGCTTCAATTTCCAAGACCTCCTCAAAACTCCTCCTACCACGACGATGGCAAGCATCCTTGAAACCTTTGGCCTTGATTGGGCGAAGTTCCTTTCGCAAGTGATCATCGTTCTGATCGTCTACGGCATTCTCTCCAAGTATGCCTTCGGACCCGTTCTGGCGATGTTGGAGGTCCGTCGTCGACGCATTGCCGAGGGGGAAGCCAATCTCGAGACGATCAAAGCCGAGATGGGTCGCGCCGAGGAAAAAGTCCGCGAGATGCTCGCAAAGGCCAATGCCGACGCCGAGCGCCTCATTGCCGAGGCTCGTGAAAGCGCGGAAGCCACCCGGAGCCAGAAAACTCAGGAGGCGGTGAAGGAGGCTCAGCAGATTCTGGAGAAGGCGCGAGAGGCCTCGCGTCTGGAGCACGAGAGTGCGATGAATGAACTCAAACGCGATTTTGGTCGCCTTGTCATTGACGCCACTTCCAAGGTGACTGGCAAGGTTTTGGACGACAGAGACCAGAAGCGAATCAACGACGAAGCGGTCGGTCAGGTGGCGCTTTGATCGAATCCTGCCCCGGATCCCGTTCTCCTCCGCTTTCCATGAAATCCCGAAAAGAAGCCCTGCGCATCGCGAAAAAGATTTTCGCCGCTTCGTTGAAGGAAGGTCAACTCGACGAGTCGTCCGTGCGTCAGGTCGTGGCCAAGCTTTCCGAGGCGCGGCCACGCGGCTACCTCGAGGTCGCCGATGCCTATTGGCGCCTCGTTCGCCTCGAGGTTGAGCGGAACCGGGCGATTATCCAAAGTGCCGTCGCCCTGGATGGTCCGACCACGGCCGGCCTCATTGCTGACTTGAAGAAAAAATACGGTCCCCAGATCACCACGGAGTTTTCCGTGGATCCCGATCTCCTGGGTGGGGTCAAGATCCGCGTCGGAAGCGACGTGTGGGATGGTAGTGTCTTGAACCGCCTCGAACGCCTTTCTGAACAATTTAACTGACCTAACAAGACTCCAACGATTCACCTGACGCCACGTCATGAGCAATATTCTCCAGGAACTGGAATCCCAAATCGCCGCCCTCAAGACCTCCGTGTCCAAATCGAACGTGGGCATCGTCCGCGAGATTGGCGACGGTGTCGCCAAGGTCGAGGGACTCAGCGATGTCATGCTGAACGAAATGATCGAGTTCCCCGGTGGGCTTTACGGCCTCGCCTTGAACCTCGAGGAGACGGAGGTTGGGTGCATTCTTCTCGGGGATGGCCTCAACGTCAAAGAGGGTGACGAGGTCAAATCGACTGGCAAGCTGCTCTCCGTCCCGGTCGGCAGGGAGATGCTCGGCCGCGTCGTTGACTCGCTCGGCCAGCCCGTCGACGGCAAGGGAGAGATCAAGACTTCGGTGACCTATCCGGTCGAAAAGATCGCCCCCGGCATCATTCCCCGGCAATCCGTGAGCGTTCCAGTGCAGACCGGTATTCTCGCGATCGACGCGATGATTCCGATCGGCCGCGGCCAGCGGGAATTGATCATCGGCGACCGTTCCACCGGCAAGACGACCGTCGCGGTCGACACCATCATCTCCCAAGCCCGTCAAAACCGGGCTGCCGAGGAAGGGACGTTGAAAAACCACAAGCCTCTCTACTGCATCTACGTCGTGATCGGCCAGAAGTTGGCGAACGTCGCCCGCACCATCGCCACCCTCGAAGCGGAAGGTGCCATGGATTATACCTGTGTCGTTGTCGCCTCGGCCTCCGATTCCGCCACCAACCAGTATCTTGCCCCCTATGCCGGTGCCGCGATCGGCGAGTGGTTCATGGACAACGGCATGGACGCCCTCATCGTTTACGACGACCTCTCCAAGCACGCCGTGGCCTACCGTCAGGTCTCGCTCGTCCTTCGCCGCCCCTCGGGCCGTGAAGCCTATCCCGGTGACGTGTTCTACCTCCACAGCCGTCTCCTTGAGCGGGCTGCCCGCCTCAGCGAGGCGAACGGTGGCGGATCGTTGACGGCGCTTCCCATCATCGAGACCCAGGCGGGAGACGTTTCGGCCTACATTCCGACCAACGTGATCTCGATCACCGACGGGCAGATCTACCTTGAGACGGACTTGTTCTACCAAGGCATCCGCCCTGCCATCTCGGTCGGCTTGTCAGTCAGCCGGGTCGGTTCGGCGGCCCAGACCAAGGCGATCAAGAAGGTCTCGGGGACGACCAAGCTCGACCTTGCCCAGTTCCGCGAAATGCAGGCCTTTGCCCAGTTTGGCTCCGACCTCGACGCCAAGACCAAGGCGCTGATCGAGCGCGGCCAGCGCATCGTCGAGCTCTTCAAGCAGACCCAGTATCAGCCCCTCCCGATGGAGGTGGAGGTGGTGTTGCTCTGGGCCATGCAGAACGGCTACTTCGATGATGTCGCCGTCTCCAGCGTCAAGGATTGCCAAGCGAAGATGCAGGAGTTTCTCACCAGCCGGAAGGATGCGATCCTCGCCAAGATTCGCGACGAGAAAGCACTCTCTGACGAGATCGTTGCCGATCTGAAGCAGGCCGTTGCTGATTTCAAATCCTCCTACCAGGCTTGAGCTGTTTCAGTCGTCGTTTGCTGAAAACCGAACCCTGACGCCTTTCCTCAATGGCAAATCTTCGCGACATCCGCCGACGCATCAAGTCGGTCAAAAACACGGCCCAGATCACCAAGGCCATGCAGTTGGTCGCCGCCTCGAAGATGAAGAAGGCGCAGGATCAGGCGACTTCCGGCCGTTCCTACGCGGATTTGCTGAACAAGGTCATCAACCATCTGAAAGAGCAGACCTCGCCGGAGGATCATCCTTTGCTCCGCGAAGAGAGTCTCGAGGGTGGAAGTGACCTCGTCATTCTGGTCACTTCGGACAAGGGACTCTGTGGGCCGCTCAATACCAACCTTCTTCGCCTCGTCTCCGAGCGTGTTTCCGAGGGGGCCTCCTTCATCACCATCGGCAGCAAGGGCCGGCAGGCCATGGTCCGTCTCAAGAGGAATATCGTCGCCGACTTCACGGTGAAGGATCCGGTCTCGTTTGCCGAGACCAAGCCCGTTTCCGACTTCGTGATGGAGCGTTTTCTTTCCGGTGACTACTCCAGCATCAAGGTCGTCTTTTCGAATTTCATCAACACGATTCGCCAGGAACCGCATCTTGAGACGCTCTTGCCGATCAGTCCGATCGAATTGGGAACCCAAAAAGCCTTCGACAACCTTGCCGGAGATTCTTCCGGCGAGTCCGGCGGCCCGGAATGCAGCGGGTATCTCTTTGAGCCATCGACCCGATCGGTCCTCGATACCGTCGTGCCGCAGTATGTCGGCTACCAGCTTTACCAGATGATCCTCGAGTCCCGTGCCTCGGAGCATTCCGCGCGGATGGTGGCGATGAAGGCCGCGACCGACAACGCCAAGCAGATGATCAAGGACCTCACTCTCGAATACAACAAGCAGCGTCAGGCCGCGATCACCGCCGAGCTGCTCGAGATCACGACCGCCATGCGCGCCCTCGAGTGAAACCGCGCCCCTTTCTTTACCGACTTTAAAACCCGTAATCGCAATCCCTCAACGAGCAGGACCCATAACAGATGAGCAACGCAGGAAAAATCGTCCAGATCATCGGCCCGGTTGTCGATGCCGACTTCTCCCAAGCCGGGAAGTTGCCCGAGATCTACAACGCCATTGAAGTGAATTATGAACTCAACGGCGAGAACACGAAGCTCGTTCTCGAAGTCCAGCAGCACCTCGGTGACGGTTGGGTGCGCGCCGTGGCCATGTCCACCACCGAGGGACTCAAGCGCGGGCTCCCGGTGATCGACACCGGTAAGCCAATCTCCGTGCCCGTGGGTGAAGGCGTCCTTGGCCGGATTTTTAACGTCACCGGTGATCCGGTGGATGAGCGGGGTCCCGTCAACGCAACGAAGACCTACCCGATTCACCGCCCTGCTCCGAGTCTTGTCGACCAGGCGACCTCGGCCGAGATCCTCGAGACGGGCATCAAGGTCATCGATCTGATCTGTCCCTTCACGAAAGGTGGCAAAGTGGGGGCATTCGGTGGTGCCGGCGTCGGCAAGACCGTCGTCATCATGGAGCTCATCAACAACATCGCGAAAGAGCACGGAGGATACTCGATCTTCGCCGGTGTCGGTGAGCGGACCCGTGAGGGGAACGACCTTTACTGGGAGATGAGCGAGGCCGGGGTCATCGACCAAGAGGACCTCTCAAAGTCCAAGGTGGCTCTCGTCTACGGACAGATGAGCGAGCCTCCCGGGGCCCGTCTCCGTGTTGCGCTTTCCGCCCTCGCCATGGCGGAATATTTCCGTGACGAGAAGAACCAGGACGTGCTCCTCTTCGTCGACAACGTTTTCCGATTCTCCCAAGCCGGTTCGGAAGTCTCGGCACTCCTCGGCCGGACTCCGTCGGCGGTGGGTTACCAGCCGACCCTCGCGTCGGAAATGGCTCAGCTCCAGGAGCGGATCACCTCGACCAAGAAGGGTTCCATCACCTCCTTCCAGGCCGTCTACGTTCCGGCGGATGACTTGACCGACCCTGCGCCGGCCAACACCTTCGCCCACCTCGATTCGACCGTCGTGCTCGAGCGCTCCCTCGCCGAACTCGGGATCTATCCGGCCGTGGATCCGCTTGCTTCGACTTCGACGGCCCTTGCCCCCGATGTGGTTGGTGCCGAACACTATGAAGTCGCTCGCGGGGTCCAGAACGTCCTCCAGCGTTACAAGGACCTTCAGGACATCATCGCCATTCTCGGGATGGACGAGCTCAACCCCGAGCAGAAGCTGATCGTCTTCCGCGCCCGCAAGATCCAGAAGTTCCTCAGCCAGCCCTTCAGCGTGGCTCAGGTCTTCACCGGGATCGAGGGGGTCTATGTGCCCGTCTCCGAAACCGTCAAGGGTTTCAAGGAGATTCTCGACGGCAAGCACGACAACGTCCCCGAGAACAATTTCTACATGAAGGGCGGCATCGACTCCGTCGAGAAGTGACCCTTCCGTCCATCCTTCATTTGCCCCCATTACGACCATGCGACTGGATATCGTGACTCCTGAGAAGCTGGCCTTCTCCGACGAGATCGACAGTGTTGTCGTGCCTGGAGGAGAAGGGGAGCTCGGCATCCTGCCTTCCCACGCACCCATCGTGAGCACGCTGCAACCCGGTGAACTGCGCTATCTGAAGGCCGGAAAAGAGATCTCCCTCGCCATTGGCACCGGAATCGTGGAGGTTTCCCGCGACCGGGTTTCTGTCATCACGGACATGGCCTTGGGGGCGGAGGAGATCGACGAATCCGCGGTCGAGAGGGCCATCGAGGCCGCCAAGAAAGCAATGTCCGAGAAACTGCTCACCGAGGATACCGCTGCCGCGCAACTTGCCCTTCAGAAGTCCCTCGCCCAGCTTCACATCAAACGCCGTCATCGGTCGCATTGATCCTGTCGCGGCGGATTCTTTTCCGTTTTTCGTTTCCGGTCGAGTCGATCTCGGCCACGATGGAGCTTGGCGCCAAGCGTCACTCCCATGAACGGTTTTGAATCTTTCTTCTCTCCCCGTGATTGGGGAGTCTTGGGGCTCTGCGTTGGGCTTACCTTCGTGATCTCGTTCTGGTTTCGCCGAATTGACGGGTCCGGTGAAAAGGAACCGAGGCCGCTTCCGTGGCCGGTGGTCGGGTCCTCGCTGATTCTCGCGGAATTGACCGGCTGGATCTTCCTCGCCGCGCCAGGCGTGATGTTGGCGATTCACGGCAACCTCGCCTACGTGCAGTGGATGATTGTGTCTTTGGTCATGCGGAGCGTGATCGGTCTCCTCTTGATGCGACGTGGTGGGGTGTTCAGGGGAGGGGGCCCCTCGCGGGAGGAATGGGGCGGAACGGCCCAGCCCTTTCACAAGACTCCAGCCATCCTTTCCCATTTTTCCTCCTGGGCCGGATTGGCGCTGCGTTTGGTGGTGCTGGTTCTCCCGCTCGCCTTGTTCACCTCGTGGCCTGCCGAATGGTGTCTCCTCCCCGTCGTTGCGATGGCCGCCTTGCTGGCGCTCCTTGGCGGCCCCGGCGGGGTGGCGAGGGTCGAATCCATCCACCTCTTTTTTCTCGTGTTGGTTTCGTTCTGCGTGCTCATCTCGCTGGCAGATGGACTGGGGGACGGATGGGCTGGGTCCTTGGAGAGCTTGCGCCAAACGGAAAACTTCGAGGGAGCGACGAGCGACAAGCTCGCGATCGAGGATTTCCGTTTTGATCCCGCCCTCGACTTCACTTTTTGGACCGCCTTGCTCTGCTTCCCCTTCTTTCAGTGGTGGTTGCTGACGCTCGACGAGGGAACGCTGATGCGCCTGCGCCTTTGCGCCGATGCCCGGGCGGCGGGCCGCGCGGTCATCTGGAGCTCTCTGGCGCTGATCGTGATCCTGCTTCTTCTCGCGATCGGTCTCGCGCTCTTTCTCGTCCACCGCGCCAATCCGCCCGAAGATCCGATGATCCTTCGCGCCTTGGACTGGAGGGGCGGTGAACCCGCCCGATACGATCTTGCGCTCTTCGTCTGGATTCTCACGGAAATGCCGGAGGGAGTGCGGGGCTTGATCTTCGGTGTCTTCATTGCCGCCTCGATGACCGGACTGCAGGCGTCGCTTCTTTCGTTGCCGTGCTTGGCGCGTCCGTCAGCGCTCACCAAGGGAATCAGTGTCTTCCTCTGGGGATTGGCGGCCGCGGCTCTGGCGATCGGACTCATCCGCTATCAGCGCTCCAGTGGTATCGGCCTGCTCTCGCTGGGATACAGTCTCGCGGCCTTCACGGTGGGGCCGATTCTGGCGTTGACATTGCTCGCCCCGCGTGGGAGAGGCGGGGTGCGCCCCAGGGGAGCCATGCTCGGAGTGATTCTCTCGCTTTTTCTGATCCTGAGCAATCAGACCGGCGTCTGGAAGTGGCTTCCCGAGGAGTTCCTCGAGGAATGGCTGGTGCGGTTTCAAGAGACTCCCCGGGGCGTCGAACGCTCTCCGTCAAATGCCTCGTTCGTGGCCTCGGCCTGGCTTTGGCCAGTCACGGTTCTGGTAACCTGGGCGTGCGGGTGGAAAAAGCGTCCGAGAGATACTTCGGAATTTTAATCTATCCGGCCCGTTTAAGTGATTTTCTCAAAATTCCAGCGATTGGAATCGAAGCGTCAGACTTTTGGGAATCCAGCAGGGGAGATCCGAAAAAGATGACGTATTTGCCACTTTGAAGTTGTCTCCCCGAGGCGGGAATGTCACGGTCGTTCCCCCGGGTTTCGAACCGGATGTGCCGTTTCACCACAACGCCGAGAAGAAGTCTTCGAGACCCTCTCGGCCGGTCTGACGTCCGCCCGCTCGAGTCCCTCGGGGCGTCGCGCCTGATTCCCGCCCATCGCGCCGCCCAGCTCACGCTTATCGTCATCATAACATGTTTCCCGACAATACGTTATATCTGACCAGCACCGGGTTTCCCGTCACCCGGCGAGCGCACCACCCCACCGAACGATCCCGAATCCGCCACCGTTTCCCCGAGAATGCACAACCACGTCCCGCACGACCCTGACAAATCAACCAACGACCCCCAGCTTCACCAACTCTGGAACACGATTTCGCTCGAACTTCGCGGCTTGCTTGGGGACTCTCCCTTTGACCTTTGGTTTTCCGACTTCCGGCTTGCGTCCATCTCTTCCGAAGAGATCGTGATGGTCGCTCCCGGCACCATGTATGCCATCTGGGTGGAGGAAAATTTTAAAACTTCCTTAATTTCCGCTTTCACGAAATACCTCGGGTCGTGCGGGAGGATTCGATTTGAGGTGAGCGAGGCCGCCTCGGCGGTCTTTGCTTCCGAGCCAGAGTCGCAGGTCGGCGGCCCGGACCGGGAGCATCCCGCCCGGGTTGTGCCCCGCATCCTGGTCGAGAAGGTGAGCGAACAGAAATTGCTCGAGCGTGGACGGGCCAGCGGCCTGGTGGAGATCTTCCGTTTTGAGAACTTCGTCCCCGGGGAAAACAGTGAACTTGCCTGGGCTGCCGCCAGGGCCGTGGCGGACCAACCGGGCAAGACCTATCAGCCGCTGTTTTTCCACTCCTCCTGCGGTCTGGGCAAAACGCATCTTCTTCACGGGATTGGCTGGGAGTCGCTGCGTCAAAGGCCGAAGTCGAAGATCATCTTCGTCACTGCCGAGCAGTTTGCGAACGACTACATCGACGCGATCCAGAAGAATGCCCTCGTCGCCTTTCGAAAGCGTTACCGCGAGGCGGACCTGCTCCTCATCGATGATGTCCAGTTTCTTGGACGCAAGGAAGGTTTGCAGCGGGAGTTCTTCCATACCTTCAACCGCCTTGCCGACCAGCGGAAGCAGATCGTTCTTGCGAGCGATTGTCCGGCCTCGGAAATCAACGAACTCGAGGAGCGTCTCGTCTCCCGGTTCCAGTGGGGTCTGGGCGTGGAGATTCATCGCCCCGGTCTTGAGACGCGCGCCGCGATTCTCCGGAGGAAGCGCGACGACTGGCGAATGGCGGTGAGCGACGAGATCATCGACCGCATCGTCGAGCTCGTCCGCGGCAACGTGAGGGCCCTCGAAGGGGCTCTCATCCGCGTGGCCATGGTCGCGACTCTGAGCGACGAGCCGATCTCGGTCGAAAAGGTCGGGGAGATCCTCGACGACATCATCACCGGCCCCGCGGACTCTCGCCAGGTCGGTGCCGAGGAGATCAAGCGCGCCGTCGCCGAGCATTACGACATCGACGTGAACATCATCAATGGCAAGAAGCGCACCGCTCGTATCGCTGAAGCGCGGCAGGTTGCGATGTTCCTCGTGCGCGGCCTCACTGATCTCTCGCTCGTGGAGGTGGCGTCGGCTTTTGGCAAGGACCACGGCACGGTCATCTACGCGGTGAAGAAGATGAAGAAACGCTGTGAGGAATCGGCCGCCTTCAAGAGTTCCGTCGAACTCATCAAGCGCCGCCTTGTCCGCGGCGGATCGCCGATGGAGTCGCCCCGCGGGAGGCGTCAATCTCCGGGTTCCCTTCCGCGCCTCGGATATGGGGTCAAAACAGGCGATTCCGACCTCGATTGAGAGGTTTGCCGTTTTCTTCCCGGCGAATCAGCGAAAGATTGGCGTGGACAGGGCGGGGTGCGCAGTCCAAACTTGGGACTTCGGAAACGATGAAATTTCAGATCGAAAAAGACGTCTTTCAGGACGCCCTCAACCAGGTTCAGCATGTCGTCAGCAGCCGCACGACCCTGCCGATTCTCTCGAACGTCTTGATCCAGGCCGACGAACTCGGCCTCGAGTTGTCGACCACCGATCTCGATGTGACGATCACGAAGCGGGTCTCCGCGAAGGTGTCTTCGACCGGGTCGACGACGCTTCCGGCCCGACGTCTCGCCAGTATCGTCCGTGAACTCCCTACCAACGAGATTGATTTCGAGGTCAATGCCGACAATGCCGCAACGGTGAAGAGCGGTCCGAGCTTCTTCAAGATCCTCGGATTGCCCGCCACCGAATTCCCCGTCATCGGCGAATTCGGTGAGGCGCGCGAGTTCACGATCGACCAAAAGCTTCTCCGCGACGCTCTCCGCAAGACTTCTTACGCGATCTCCACCGACGAGACCCGCTACGTCCTCAACGGGGTCAACTGCATCATTGGCGAAGGCATGCTCACCCTCGTCGCCACCGATGGTCGCCGTCTTGCGATGGTCGAGCAGGATCTCGAGTTTCCCGCCGGAAATGAGACCGGCGTCATCATTCCGACGAAGGCCGTGAACGAACTGCAGCGCCTCCTTGACGGTTCCGGCGAGCTGAAAGTCGCGATTTCGGACAATCAGGCCAGCTTCGAGCTGAACGGCAGCCTCCTCATCACCAAGCTGATCGAGGGGAATTATCCTAATTTCCGTCAGGTCATTCCGAGTCAGGCAAATTACCGGGTCACGGTGGAGCGCGAGGTCCTCCTTGCCGCCGTTCGCCGGGTCAGCCTGCTCGCCAACGAAAAGACGAACTCGATCAAGTTCGCTTTCGAGGACAACCGACTCTCCATTTCCGCGAACTCCCCCGAGATCGGTGAGGCCGAGGAAGTGATCGACGTTCGTTATTCCGGCCCCCGCCTTGTCGTCGCCTTCAACCCGGAGTTCGTCATGGCCCCGTTGCGCAACCTCGACCAGGATGAGGTCTTCATCGATCTGATCGACGAAAGCAGCCCCGGCGTCATCAAGATCGACGAGCCTTTCCTCTACGTCATCATGCCGATGCGCGTGGCGGGCTGAGGAAGTTCGCCATCAGCCGCAGCCCTGCCTCTTGGCTGCGTTCGGGGTGAAATTGCCCCGCGAAAGTATTGCCGCTCATGACGCTCGAGGCGAATTTCTCGCCGTAGACGGTGGTCGAGGCAATGAGGCGATCATCGGACGGACGCGGGTAAAAGGAGTGAACAAAATAGAGGTAAAGCGGATCCGGTGAGCCCTCCCAGATGGGACACCGTGGATCGACGGGCGCCACCCGATTCCACCCCATGTGGGGAACCTTGAGACCGCGATCGAGGGGAAACTGCACCACCTCCCCCTCAAAAACCCCCAGCCCCCTCACCCCCGGACATTCCGAGGAACGTTCGAAGAGCACCTGATAGCCGAGGCAGATGCCGAAGTAAGGGCGGTCGGAGCGGATCCACTCGATGATCGGCTCACGAAGGCCGCGGCGGTCGAGTTCTCCGGCACAGTCCCCGAAGGCACCCACGCCGGGAAAGACGAGCCGGTCGATCCCGGCAAAGCCGTCCGGACCGGAGACGAGGCTTCCCTCGTGGCCGAGATACTTCAGCACATTGAGGACATTGCGGAGGTTGCCCCCTCCGTAATCGATGACGCCGACTCGGGTGGTCATGTCAGGGTGTTTGGAGTTCATCGACGCCCCTCAGAGCACTTCCTTGGTGCTGGGGACAACGTCGGCGATGCGCTCGTCGATTCGCGAGCCGTCGTCGAGGCAGCGGGCGATGCCCTTGAAGACCGCCTCGGCCATGTGGTGCGGATCTCGACCATAGACGATCTCGACATGAAGGTTGATGAGCGCGTTGAAGGCGAACGCACGGAGGAACTCTTCGACGAGAGTAAAATTGAACTTTTCACCAACGTGGGGGACGCCATCCGGAGCGCGATAGTCGAGGAAGGGGCGGCCGCTCACATCGAGGGCGATGCGCACGAGGGTCTCGTCCATCGGGAAATGGCCGGACCCGTAACGGAAGATGCCGCGCTTTTCGCCCAGAGCCGCGCGGAAGGCTTGACCAAGGACGATGCCGGTGTCCTCAACGGTGTGATGGTAATCGACTTCGATGTCGCCCCTCGCGTCGACGACGAGATCGAATCTCCCGTGCTTCGCAAAAAGGGTCAGCATGTGGTCGAAAAACGGTATCTCGGTGGAGATCGACGAGGTGCCGGTCCCGTCGACGAGGAGTTCAAGGCGGATGTCGGTCTCGCCGGTTTTCCGATGCAGGGAGTGTTTTCTGGGTTCCGCCATGGCAGGGACGCGGGTTGAAGATGACCCCGCGAACCGAAACATCTACCTTCCTCGAGGTCTCCTCAACCGCTTATTGAAAGAATGCGCTCGTCTCTTCCGCGATCAAACCATCGCAAAGGTTCGCTCGAGGAGCGCTTTGGTCTTCCGGATGCCCTCGACTTCGCCGAGCTGATCGCCTTCGTATTCGATGCCGACGTGCCCGCGGTAGCCGGATGCCTTGACGATCTCCATCATCTTGACGAAGTCGGTGTGGGTCTCATTGCCCTGGGCATCGAAATCGTGCGCTTTCGCCGAGACGCCCTTGGCGTGGGGCATCAATTCCTTCGTGCCGAGGTAGCGGTCGTAGGCGAGACCTTTTTCATCCTCCTGATAAGCCGGATCGCCGGAATAGGGCGCTTTGGCCTTGTCATATTCTTCGAGATTCCCGCGATTCTTCACCACGTAGAAATTGCCAAAGTCGGGCAGCGTGCCGCAGTTCGGCAGGCCGACGTTCCTGATCGCCTGAGCGAGCCAGGCACCGTTGGAGGACAGACCGCCATGGTTCTCGACGATGACGTTCAGCCCCATGGTCGCGGCTTTTTCGGAGAGTCGCCGCAGCCCTTCGGTGCATAGGTCCGATTGCCTCTCGGGATTGAGCGTCGGGTCGGAAGCAGCGTTCACCCGAAGGCTGTGGCAGCCGAGGAATTTCGCGGCTTCGAGCCAGGCGAAGTGACCCTCCACCGCGGCGGTGCGTTTCACCGCGTCGGGGTTGCCGAGATTGCCGACCCGGTCGCACATGATCAGCACGCTCGTCATGCCTTGATCCTCGACGCGTTTTTTCATCTCGGCGAGGTAGGTCCGATCCTTCGGCTGATAACCGAGTGTCTCGTGCTCGACGAAGAAGAACTGGTTCACCCATTCGATCGCGTCGATGCCGAAGGTCTCCTTCGTGTATTTCGGGTAATCGAGGTTGTCGAGCCTTCCTTCCCGCAGTGCCCGGTGCAGCGACCATTGCGC
>Ga0172373_10001387_pt1 | contig 39298 bp, 40 predicted proteins | sample Lak10m_2_FD_114546 | JGI IMG/M metagenome (GOLD analysis project Ga0172373, IMG submission 114546) | Freshwater microbial communities from Kabuno Bay, South-Kivu, Congo - kab_092012_10m | ecosystem: Environmental > Aquatic > Freshwater > Lake | place: Democratic Republic of the Congo... | reverse complement strand
TCTTATGTTTCCGCTATGTTCAATGTACTTCAAAATTTGTTTCATTCGATTCATCCCGATGCCGACCCTTACAAGATGAGCATCGCCGAGTTTTCGCTCTAAAACTAGCACCATAGGTTAGTATAGTGCAATTTATGAAAGCTTTACAAACCTATTAATTCAGGCTTATTTATGGTCATACATGAAAAAAGAGAAGAAGCCGTGTAAAAGCCTCTTCTCTTTTTGATGACTTTTCTATTTACTTTGCATCCAATGCCCTGAATCTGTGAATGAAATACACAGCAAGCCCAAAAAGGAAAATTGCGTTGGCCTGATGCAGAAGAGCAATGACAATATTTACATAAGAGAGAATTGTTAGCACGCCGAGGGTGATCTGCAACGCCACCACACCGATCAACCACTTCAGCCCGTTTTGAATGTCGACGGGGTAGTTTTGCTTTTTGATGATATAGAACACTGTCGGCACGAGGATAATTCCCAGCCAGGCGAACCAGCGGTGGATAAATACAATGGTCTGCGGTGATTCGATGACATTGACCAGCGAATTAAAAAGGTTGGGCGGGATCAATGCCCCCAGCATCATCGGCCATGTATCAGAGACGTGACCAGCCTTGAGACCAGCCGTAAACCCGCCATAGGAAATTTGAATGATGAGCACCACAAAGGAAGCTACCGCAAGTTTCGATGGCAGCGACCATGGCGCTTTTTTGGAAGGATCAGGGAAACCGTATTTATGTCCAAAAGCTGTCCACATGGCGAGGCCGAAGAGCGTAAGCGCCAACAGCAAATGAATGGTGAGGTTGAAATGACTGACAGCGGGACGGTCCACGAGGCCGCTTGCGACCATGATCCAGCCTGCGAGAGCCTGACCGATGAAGAGAATACCCATCACAAAGTAGATGCCGAATTCCTTGAAGGGAATGGTCTTCTTGAAAAGGAAATAGAAAACAGGGAAGGCATAGAAAAGACCCGCCGAACGGGCAATGTTGCGATGGAACCATTCCATGTAGAAGATGAACTTGTATCTTTCCAGCGTCATGCCTGTGTTGATCTTGAGGTATTCCGGCGTGAGTTGATATTTAGCAAATTCCTCTTCCCAGGCTTGCTGGCCAATGGGCGGCATAGCCCCACTGATGGGATTCCACTCCACGATGGAAAGCCCCGAGCGGGTGAGACGGACAAATCCCCCGAAGACGACGAGGAACGCCACGACGAATGCGAACACGTACAACCATTTCATCACGGCGCTATTTTGGGTTTTTGGCATATTGTTTCTCCAGTATTGAAGTCTTGACTAGCTCGACCTGCAAATCGCTGGGATTATAGCACGCAGGCGGTTTACACCTTCGAAAACATTTGTCACCGATTGGAGTGAATGATTGTCACTGACCAGTTCTTTTTATACGGGGAAATAAAAATGTCCATCGCTTTGGCAATGGACATTGGATGTTGTGTACAAGGTTTTTATCCGCTTCGTAATTGATTTAGCAGCTGCCTATATTCATCTACATTTTGAGGGTTCATGAGTACGATCTGGTTGATGACATCAATGGCGCCTTCCCGGTCCCCTTTTTCTACGAGGACTTCGCCGAGAACGTCGAGCAGGGAGACGGCTTCAGCGGTACGCCCCATTTGATGGAGCTGCGCGGCAAGCGTTCGCTTTAGCAAGGGCTCGTTCTCATGCTCCTTGATGAGTTCTTCAAGGAAGGTGATCGCGAGGTCGTTCTTGTTCTGGCTTTCCAGATGGTTGATGTAATTCTCAAGTTCGCTCAACGCTTTATCGGGCTGGACCATGCGCAGGTTGAGTTCGATAATCTGTTTGCGAGCGGAGTCATCATCCGAATCAAGAGTGCGGATCTGCTCATAGACTCGTAGAGCCTGTTTCCAATCCAAACGCTGGAGGTCAATATCCGCCATACGCTGAAGGATGTGTGTGTTCCAATCACGACTGGCATTTCCTTGTTGAACGAGGCGCAGGGCAATAGTATATGTCTTGCGGGCCATATCGAGTTCGGCGAGGCGATAATGAATAGCAGCGAGTTCAAGATATTCATGGACAGCATCATCCACTTGTCCGCGGGCGATCAATTGGTCAATGAGACGGTTGCGCGCACCAAGATCCATGGGAGATAGCTGGATAATACGCCGTAATAATTTGGAGGCTTGCAGTACTTCACCCCGCGCACTGTAAGATTGAGCCACTACCGTATATTTTGCAATTGCATCTGTGGGTCGGCCTTCCTGCACAAGCAGGTCACCCATGAGGGTGTGAAGGGGCAGGTACGTTGGAGCATGCATGACAGCGTCGTAGGCTTCATCCATTGCGGAACGCAGAGTCCCCATGCGCGCCAATTGATTGATGCGGTTCATGGATTCAAGCACCGAACTGGACTGCGCCTGCAGGATCACATCCGCAAGCGGGGCGAGAAAGTCACCATCCTGTTTCGGCATTTGCTCGCGGGTCTTATGAAGCTGCTCACGCCAGTCAGGGCGGGTAAGCAGACTGTCAATATTCTCGCAGACCTTGCGCAGGACAACATCATCCTTTTCGTTCATTTGGGCTTCGATGATGGGCTCGTATTGCTGACGGATGTCGTCCACTTTGTCGCTGGGGACGGTCATAGAGTCTGCAAGTTTTAATGCTTCGAGATATTCCAAGGAAGCGCCGTGATAATCCGATTTTTTGATAAGCATCTGCCCAAGCAGCAGACGGGTGCCGAGGGCATAATCATGATGCTTGACGGCGTTCTGTAAAAACCGTTGGGCGCTTTCAAAACGCTCACCTTTGAAACGCAGCAAACCAAGATTGAAATACAAAGCGGGGTGTTTAAAATTCGCTTCGAGCGCAGCTTCCATTTCTTCAGCAGCTTGTGTCTCTTTGCCTTTACTTTGCGCGTCAATGGCCTGCCCAAGATGCAGCACAACTTTAACCTGCTCCGATTGCTGCATAGAGACTCCGCCCGTGCCTTTCATGATGGCAGAAAGTCCACGGCGCTCCTGTGCAGCGGGGCTGTCATCGGAGAATTCAAAGAGCAGTTCTGCCAGCTGAGTCAATGCCTTTTGGCGGGATTCAGTGATCGGGTCCAGGCCGGAGGCGGCCTTTTGCGGTTCCTGCAATTGCTTAACCTGTGACATGCGGATCGGTCCCGTGCCGCCTTTGCCTCGAATCGGTTTAGGAAGCAATTGTCCCGTTTTAAGCAGGGTCTGCGCTTGTTTTACTTCGGAGCTGTTCGGTGAAAGAGATTGAGCTTTATCCACCATCTCTCTGGCTTTTTCAGCATTTCCTGCACGTTGAATGATACTTGCCAGCGCCAGATATTCCGTTACGGCTTGCTGCGTGTGACCAAGTTTTTCATGGACTTGTGCAAGGCGTGAACGCGCAATTGCATGTTCGGGGTTTAAGTTTGTAACACGCACCCAGTTTTCAAGAGCCTTGTCTGCATCACGTTGCTGCAAAAACAGGTCGCCTGCGCGGATGGCCGCATCCATTGCATTCTTTAAATTTCCAAGTCTTTCGGAGAGCTGCGCCACTTTCTCCATGGGCACGGGGTCATCTGCAGAGATCTTGGCCACGTTCATGTAGATCTGCAGGGACTCCTCAATGTTGCCGGATTGATACAGGGCAAGCGCAAGACTACTAAGTGCCTTGGGGTTATCAGGCATTTCTTGCAAGGCGCGACGATAGGCACTGACCGCCTTGTCCCATTCCTGATCCCAGGCGGCGGAGTGGCCTTCATTCATTGCTTTTTGAAAAACATCATCTCGTCCGGGCATAATTATTTTCTACTTTCGCATGTGCGAGCTTTGGTCTATCGGATATTGAATTATAACCTTGTTACAAAAGAGACCCTACAAGTATTTCATGACAATCGTATATTATTGACGTGATGGAACTCTCGGGCTTATGCTCATTTCAACACGGACATCTCGCCCCAACTCGCGCCCGCTCTTGCTTCTGTTTCGAGGGGCACGCTGATCGGGTAGGCATTTGCCATCGTCTCTTGGACGACTTGCGCGGTCTTTTGCGTTTCGCCTTTTGGACATTCCAACACGAGTTCATCGTGTACCTGCAATAGCATGGTGCCCTTCAAGCCCGCATCCTTCAACGCGGAAGGGATCTTGAGCATGGCGATCTTCATAATATCCGCAGCGGTACCTTGGATGGGCGCGTTGATGGCTTCGCGTTCTTCACGGTTCTTCATCTGCACATTGACCTTGCCTTGCAAGGCTGGGAAGTAGCGCTTGCGTCCAAGCAGGGTTTCCACGTAGCCGATCTCGGCGGCCTGTTTACGCATGCCATCGAGATATTTTTTCACGCCTGGGAATTTTCTGAAGTAAGCAGCGACGAAATCCTCCGCTTCGGCCAATGTCAATTCTGTGGAGCGGGTAAGGCCGAATGCAGACATCCCATATATCAACCCGAAGTTGATGGCTTTGGCGTGGCGGCGCATATCCTTGGTGACTTTGTCCAACTCGATGTCGTAGATGGCGGCGGCAGTTGTGGCATGGATATCTTCCCCCGCGCGGAAGGCGGCCAGCATGTCCTCATCCTGCGCCATGTGCGCGACGATACGCAATTCGATCTGCGAGTAATCCACAGAAAGTAGTACGTTTCCTTTGTCGGCGATGAAGCCGTTGCGGACACGTCGTCCTGTCTCAGTGCGGATGGGGATGTTTTGCAGGTTCGGGTTGTTGGATGAGAGACGTCCCGTCACGGCACCGATCTGGCTGTAGGAAGTGTGTACACGACCTGTATTCTCATCCACCTGAGCGGGGAGTGCATCCACATAGGTGGATTTGAGTTTGGATAGTTCGCGCTGCTCAAGGATCCATTCGAGGATGGGATGTTTGTCGCGCAGGGCTTCGAGCACGTCTGCTGAGGTGGAGTAAAAGCCTGTTGCTGTTTTGCGGCCTTTGTCGGGTGGTTCGAGGCGCAGGTGATTGAAAAGCACATCCGAAAGCTGCTGCGGCGAATTAATGTTAAACGTCTTGCCTGCGTGGCCGTAAATTTCCTTTTCAATTTCAGCGAGGCGCTCTTCCAATTCCTTCGACATTTCAGCAAAGAATTTGGTGTCGATCAACGCGCCAGCCATTTCCATGTTGGAAAGCACTTCGGTGAGCGGCATGTCGATCTCGTCCAGAATTTTTCTGCCGTTCACGCGTTCCAATTCTTTTTCAAGGATGGGCATCAGGCGCAGGGTGTTTTCTGCATCGGCGGCGGCATACGCAGCGGCGGGCTCAACAGCAACATCTGCCATGCTGATCTGCTTTTTGCCTTTGCCGATGAGTTCTTCGATGTGGGTCATCTCTTCGCCGAGGCGGAAGGACGCGAGATTTTTCAAACCGAGATTGCGCGAGGATGGGTCAACAATGAATTCAGCGAGCATCGTGTCGAAAGTCAGCGGCGAGACGACAAGTCCATAGCGTGCGAGGACGATGTAATCATATTTTGCATTGTGTGCCACTTTGCCGATCTTCGCATTCGTCATGGAAGGCTTGATGGCTTCGATCACTTTTTCGATGGGCAGGTTCTCACCGATCGAATGCCCGACGGGGATGTAATATCCCTGCCCTTCTTTGACGGCCAGCGAAATGCCAACGATCTCCGCTTTCATTTCTTCGGTGGAGGTTGTTTCTGTATCAAATGAAATGACTTTTGCTTTTGCGAGTTCTTTTGTCAGTGCTTCAAGTTTTTCATTCGTATCCACAACGATCACTTCAATTGCGGAAGGTTGAGAAAATGTCACGATCTGCGGCTGGTTCTGGAACATGGAAATCTGTTCGCCAGCCTTGCCCTTCTTTGGTCTGGCAACCACTTCCGTGACTGGCGCATGTCCGCTGATCGCAGGGACTTTTGCCAACAAGGTCTTGAATTCCATTTCTTTGAAGAAGGCCTCAAGCTTGGCTGGGTCAAAAGGTTTAACAGCGGCATGTTCAAGGTCAAGGTTAATCTTGAGGTTGACTTCGATGCGAGCGAGGTCGCGGCTCATATACGCCGTTTCCTTGCTTGCCTCAAATTTTCCCTTCCAACGATTCTCCACCTTATCGAGATTTGCATAGATCGCATCTAATGTCTGGAATTTTTCCAGTAACGCGATCGCGGTCTTTTCGCCCACACCTTTTACGCCAGGGATGTTATCGGAGGTATCGCCGACGATGGCTTTGTAATCCACAACCTGGTCGGCGCGCACGCCCAGCTTTTTGATGACGTCTGCATCGGAGATGTAGGTTGCATCATCGCCAGCGAGATAGACAGCCGTCCGCTCATTGACCAGCTGAAGCAGGTCTCTGTCGCCTGTGATTATTTTTACGCCCAAGCCTTGTTCCATCGCTATTTTGGCAGCGCTGCCAAGGACATCGTCCGCTTCGTAGCCTTCCCTTTCAAGGCGCGGAATATTGAAGGCATCCACCATCTCGCGGATGCGGTCCAACTGCGGACGCAGGTCATCGGGCATTTTTTCGCGGGTACCTTTGTATTCGGGAAAGATCGCATCACGGAATGTTTTGCCTACGTCAAATGCGACCGCAAGATATTCGGGCTTTTCCTGCTCCAGCACGCGGACAAGTTCGCGGGCAAAGCCATACACTCCAGCGGTTGGTTCACCTGAAGAAGTCAACCAGCGTCCGCCGCCTCCACCTGCTGTGAGGGCGAAATACATACGATAGGCAAGGGCATGTCCGTCAATTAGATAAAGGGTAGGGGGCATATTATTTTCTTTGATTTGTAAGATGGGTCATGTTTCGCTGCGTTCGACATGACATTCGATTAAACAAGAAGCGCAGAGTTGATTATACTCTGCGCTTAATTTTTTTATTGACGCCCACGCGGGGCAGGCGGAGCAGCTTCCTGTCCCTGACGCTGACGGGTCTGGCGGATATAGTCTCGAACCAGCTGCGGCGGATGTGGCTGCGTGCCTCCCATGATGAGATAGCCGGGTGCCCAGAAATCGCCGGAGGGATTTTCTTTCTTTAGACGTGTAAAATCGCCAAATATTTTTTCAGAAGTTTGCTGGCGCATAATGCGCATGAGATAACCAGGAGATGTATTCGGCTGGACATTCACCACCCACTGCAAATACTCAGGACGTACTGCCAGATATTCCAAGCGCCAGCCAAAAGCAATGCAGATATTCGGCAGCCAGTCACCGAGATGTTCGGCAAGATCGCCAGTGATGTAGTGGGATGAAAATCGAGGCACAAGCAAACAGGCGTAGGTCAGGTGATATAAACCTGCCGTGGTGGGTTCCACAACCAGTTTTCGCGCGATCTCTGTGGATGGGCTTTCGCGAGTCGAGTCTGTTTCGCCAATTGGTCTGGAAACTGGTGTTTCAGGTCTCTGGTTCACACGGGACGGTGCTGTCACATCTACTTGACCAAAGATCGCCTGCGACTCAATACTCGCCTTGGAGACCTGAGTCTGATCCATCATGCGATGTCCCATTTGAACGGAAGGGGATGCTTCACGGTTGAAAACAGACGCGTTCGAAAGCGGTTCAGAAACACGTGTCTGGTTGGGGTCGAATTTTTCTTTTGGCCGCGCTATGCCATGGTCCCGTGCGGAAGCGAGCTGAGGATTGGGTGTGGGAATATCAGTGAGAATGTTTGAGATCGGAGCGATATTCAGATCCTCATTCTCATCCACATCCGCGGGAAAATCGTTGACCTGCTTGGGAGCGGACTTGGCGGGTTTCTGTAACTCGGGCTTATCCGTGCCAAAGTCATTGACCAGCTGGCTGGCCTGCGAACGAATAGTGCTGAAGGGGGTTTCCGCATCGAACACAAAAGCAAGCACAGTCTCTGAGGTGAGACGCGTGGCATACAACATGTGCTCTGCCTTGGTGCTTTCAAGGCGAATGAAACGCAGGAGATCGGAGCCTTTTTGTCCATCCCAATTACGGGTGACAGTCTGTGCAACTTCCTTGGCAGCGCTTTGTGAAAGTCCACCTGCATAAGCCCAAAGATCGTTTTTAAGAGTAATTAACGCAGCTTGCGCAGAAGATTCCAATGTAAGGCGGGTAAGGTGTTGTGCTGCCTTGGTCTGGTCACTGAGCCATGGCAAGGGAACGGTGATAGTCGGTTGAGGGGCAGGAGCAGGGCTTTGCTGCGGAGGCTGGCTAATCGCTGTCATAAAGCCTGACATTTTAAACGGCTTGCGGACAAGGATCCACGGGCGCAGGCTGTCAAAAGCTGGCACCGCTCCGCTTTCTTCGCAAAGAATGACAAGATTCAACGCAGGGCGAACCGTGCGCAAAGCAATGCCGATCTCAAGCACCCAGTCTTCGCCTAGAGCCGCGTCCAGCATGGCGAGAGGCACGCCAATTTCATCGGCGCGCACAACCGCAGAAGCCTTGTTGTTGACAACATGGCATCGGTAGAGCTTGGTTTCATCCAAAATATGACGAACGGACTCGCCAAGGCTGGCTGATGGGGTAACTATAAGCAGATCGGCTGGCATTTCAATGAAGTTTATCACTTAGTACAGGCGGAATCAAGCCGCACTGGGACTATTTGGGGGTGTCGTAATCAGACTGTAAGTCCTTAATCCCTAATAAAGCTATCAAAACCTCAGGAGGGATGTCCGTTTTGGGCAGGTCTGCCTTGTAAAGCTGCTCATTTTCTGCCCGCTCGCGCAGGTTTTTCCACAAAAGTTCACGTTCTTCATTTTGCACAACCAGATCGTTCAGTAACTTAGCATTTGCAAGGTATTCCCCCGTTGAATACAGGAAGGTGATCCTTTTCCATTTATCCGTTTTGATGGGCGTTTTTAGTTTTTCCAGCCCGCCCAGTTGAATTTTAAAATATTCCTCATGTGCATGCGGATGGTCTGCTTCATCTTTCAGCAACTCGCCGCGTGTGGTCAGTTCGTGTCCGCGCACCTCGGCGATGAATTCAATCTGTCCGCCGCGCTCGCCAAATGCCGAGGGTTGATAAAAAGCCAGATAGTCCACGGCTACAACTTTCGGCGCGGTGCGAAGCGGAATGCGGTACCATCCCAACAGCCGCGCAATTTCCAGGTCCCTTGGGGTGGGCAACAGGGCAACCAGAATCAGATCGGTGGGTTTAAGCATCAATCAATTATATCTTTAGGAGGAGTTTGAATGAAGATTCATCCATCACGTTTTGAGCAGGTGACGGCCCTGACCGATGTAGCGCTTGGATTTCTTGCAGGATACGCCGCATTTCAGGTTTTTCAATTTTCAGGCTTCAAATCCGCGGTGTGGGGATGGGCTTTTGCGCTGCTGGCTTTTTCTGCATTTGTGGCGGCGCTCGCGCACAGTTTTGAGATGACTCAAAAAACGAACGAACGCTTGTGGATGCCGATCAATTTATCCTTGGGATGGACGCTCAGTTTGTTCGTGGTAGGTGCGTTGATCGACCTGGGCGGGGATGCGATCGCAAAAACCGCGCTTCCCGCCGCGCTGATAGTTGGGTTGCTGTTTTTCGTGGTCACGGTCCTGCGCCCGGGCAGTTTCATGACCTTCATTGCGTATGAAGCGGTTGCGATGTTGTTCTCGCTGGGTGTATATGTTTTTCTTTTTTTCCAGGGGACATTGGCCGGTGCAGGTTTTATGCTTGCGGGAGTCTTTGTAACAATTTCGGCGGCAGTCGTGCAGGCGGCTGGAAAAACGGGGAAGTCCATTGTTTGGTATTTTGATAACAACGGAGTCTTTCACTTGATCCAGATGATCGGGATTGTTTTATTGCTGGCGGGGTTGAAGATGTCTTTGTAAAAAAGTGACAGTCACCTTAAAGGTGACTGTCACTTTGCTTTCTACGACAACCCAACTTCTTTGTTAAACTCAACGATCAACTCGTCAATTTCATCCGCCTGTTTTTGGACGCTGGTCCAGTAATCAGGCTGATACCATTGATCTTGAATTTCTGCATAGGTCTTGCCTTGCTGCTCGACCCATGTGTAGTATTTTAAATTATGCACACGGCGGCGCTCGGGATATGTCAATTCGAGCATGTTATCCGTAGACTGTCCGTGCAGGTAGCGGGCGAAGTCTGCGGCGGCATCCTTCTCGCTGTATTCGCCGAATTCCTGATGCATTTCATGCAGGCGGGAGCGATACAGTTCCATCGAGTCGGTCAACATGGTGATCATGATGTCGTTCTCGTCCATCTCGTAGTATTTGGCGGTCTTGATGCAGGAGAGGACGTTTGAAATCCCCGAGAAGCCGAGTAATTCAAGATTGGCAATGGTGGATTCGGGAACGCCCTTTTCGACAAGGTAGGCGCGTCCGTTCTCTTCGTTGAAGAGGCGGGCAATGTTGGCCACGGCGTTATCATCTATTGCAGTGACGATGTCTGTATTTTTAGTGTTGTGGACCCAGGGGACATGCTTGTCGCCGATACCTTCGATGCGATGTGCGCCGAAGCCATTTTCCAAAAGTGTGGGGCATTGCAAGGCTTCGCTAGCTACGATCTTGCTGTCCGGGAAAAGCTGCTTCATGTAATCACCGCTGGCAATGGTACCAGCCGACCCAGTGGCGGATGCAATGCCGCGGAAACGTCCGTTTTCGCCAGCTACGGCTTTGAAGACTTCTTCCATGGCATGGCCTGTCACTTCGTAATGCCAGAGGTAATTGCCGAATTCTTCGAACTGATTAAAGATCATCAGGTCCTGACCAGATTGATTCAGTTCTTTGCACTTATCAAAAATTTCTTTGACGTTGGATTCAGAGCCAGGGGTCTTGATGGTCTCCCCGGCTACTTTGGCAAGCCATTCAAACCTTTCCTTCGACATGCCTTCAGGTAAAATGGCGATCGATTCACAACCGAGCAAGGCTGAGTCATATGCGCCGCCGCGGCAATAATTTCCTGTGGAGGGCCAGACCGCTTTTTGGGTGGTCGGGTCAAATTGACCTGTGACCAGTCTCGGCACAAGGCAGGAAAATGCCGCGCCGACTTTGTGCGCTCCCGTGGGGAACCACTTGCCAACGATGGCAATGATGCGGGCTTTGACTCCTGTCAACGAAGAGGGAAGCTCAATGAAATTGACTCCGCCATACGTCCCGCCTGAAGCGGTGGGCTGGTTGTGCCAGTTGATTCGAAAAAGGTTACGGGGGTGAATGTCCCAGAGGCCGATGTTCTTCAATTCCTCCTTAACTTTCGCAGGAATTTTGGAGGGGTCTTTCATTTGGGCATAAGTAGGGATGATGATGTTGCGCTCTTTAGCGCGCTTGATGGCGCGGGCGCGGCGGTCTTTGTGAAGGGTCAGGTCAATGGTAGTCATAATATTCTCCTGATGAATAGTTGTCAGACAACTTTGATTATAGCGCAAATTGGTACAAACTGGTCATTTCATTTAGAAGCAGGGAATATTATAGTGAACGAAAGTTGATGCCAAGGAGAGAAAATGAATAATGTAAAAACAACCACCATTTCAGGATGTATCATTTGGTTCCTGCTGATATCGGTTATCAGCAGTTGTGTGATGCCCGTCTTTTTCATTGTGGGAAGCTTCAGTTCATTCAGCAATTTTGCGATCAAGACCACGGGCAGGATACTATGCCCCAAGGAGACAACACCTGAAAGTTATTCATACGCAAGCACAACGCTTGATGAATTTGGAAATACCCAGCCAGCAACCGCGTATGAATTGCAATGTGTGGATGCAAATGGAATCGTTGTAAAAAGCGACCCTGTGTTCTATTCTTTTCTGTGGATCGGGATCTGGGCAGTGCTTGGGCTGGTTGTATCAGGCGTTCTCACTTTTATTTTTGCGGTGCCTGGCGGCATGTTGGCAACAAAGATATTGAACAAGTTGAAGGTTTCAAAAACACCATAGCCCTCAAACCATGCTTAAACACAAACTCGCCCGCGAAGGATTAATTTCGTGAGCGAGTTTGTGTTTTTAATAACGATATAAACTACTTACCCATCTCTGCGAGCGCCGCTTCGATGCTCGTCGTGAAAGCGTCAATCGTCTGTGCGCCTTCGATGAGGGAGGTCTTTTCCACTCCATTCACGGTATAGGTCATCACAAAGGATGGAGTAGCCTTAATACCGGCAGTGATGCCATTCTTCATGTCGTCATCAACCAGGGATGAATATTTGTTGGAGTCAAAGCAATCGTTGAAGTCGGTCATATTCAATTCAAGCTTATTGGCGAACGCGACCAGGCGGCGGTCAGAGAAAGCGCCGACGTTTTCACCGGTCTGGTTCGAGAAAAGAAGATCATGCATTTCCCAGAATTTGCCCTGGTCACCTGCACAATAAGCGGCTTCGGCAGATTGTCTGGATTCCGCTCCGATAAATTCGCCAAAGGAATGATACACAAAATACACGGTACCATCATCCACAAATTTCTTCACCAACGCATCTTCGGTGTTCGAAAAGAAAATGCGGCAGTAGGGGCACTGAAAATCTGAATACTCCTCGATCTTGATCGGGGCATTGGGGTCTCCCACAGCGTTGAAATCAACATTTGTGCGGGTTCTGGCCGGGGCATCCGAAATCGTTCCTATCGGTTTGAAATTGGGGTAAATGAATAAAAACGCCACAAAAAGCGCGCCTATGGTAATCAAGCTGATCGCCATAAGACGGGATCGTTGTTCCTTGCGCTTCATTTGTTCCTTGCGAGCCTGGCGTTTACTCATCTCTTTATCTTTGTTGATCATACTAACTCCTGTGTGTAAGGTGATTGACCATAAATTTTCCCATGCTGAATCAGTTTTGTCCAGTAAAGGGTTAATAGGTTCTTAATTATTCCCGCAAACGGGCATCCATCCAGAGGGTCATGACTTTGAAAACTTCCATTTGCTCGGGTTCATTATGCAGCTCATGATAGGCGCCGTCCCACAACATGAGGGTGGCTTTATCCTTCAATGCGCTGGCAAACTCGGTACTACTGGTGGGAAAGGCGATCGCATCCGCTTTGCCATGCAGGAGAAGCAGGGGCAGGGAGAATTCGCCAGCGTGCTCCAATGTCCACTTTGTAACGCCAATCATAGTCTTGCCAAAGCCAAGAGAGATTTTGTCATGCACATGCGGATCATTGATATAGGCTTGCACTACTTTTTCATCGCGAGAAATACTCTTTGGGTCAAGGCCAGTGGCGATGAGGGTATTCGGCAGGAGCGCACCCAGCACCTTTGCCATTATTACTTTAATCTTTTCTAATTCCACAGAAGTATGTAAAGCAGAACTTGTGGCGATGACACCCTTCACATTCGGCTTCCGGAGCAAACCGTAATGCAAAACCTGAACGCCACCGATACTATGTCCATATAAAAAGAGCGGCAGGTTGGGGTATCGCAGTCGCGCCTGCTCGAACATCACGTCAATATCCTGCATGAAATCTTCAATGGAAGAAATATGCCCGCGTGGGCCGCCTGAACGTCCATGCCCGCGCAGATCGTAGGTGAAGAGGATATAGCCTTCCTTGCCAAACGCCTCCGCCACATGGGCGTAGCGAGAGCTGTGCTCCCCTAGTCCATGCACCAGGCATACAACTGCCTTGGGTACCACAACAGCAGGCTCCCAAACCTGCGCGAACATATCCAAGCCGTCACGAGATTTCCAACTTAATTCCTGATGTGCCATTTCAACCTCCAATGGTGATTTTGAATTCGCATTGATGCGCACCCATTGCCCGACAGGCGCGTTCTTCTATATCATGTTCCTGTCCATCTGCCCAATACAAACATTCACGGATCAAACCGAATGTCACAAAACAGACCGGGGTGTCATCGGTTTGATTCAAGGCGGTTGGAGATATTTGGTCAACGAGAAGCAGGTCAAGGTCCAGAGTGTGAACCGTGATGCTTCCATTTGCCGCACTCAGAATACGCGCAAGCAATTCCAACGCTGGTTTGCGCCGCGAGGATTTTGGAAGTCCACGGATCAACGCTGCCTGGGTCTTGATGCCAAAAGACGAGTCATCCAGCAGGGGTTGCCAAAGCTTCGCGCCAATCCGCATCAAGATGCCGCGCGCACCGCGTCCGTAATAGGTGCGGATTGCCGACTGCAAAACAGAAAACGACTCGGCAGTTTGCGCTTCATTCAATCCCGAAAAATGCTCAGGGTGAGCCCATTCATTGGGAAGCCCCGCCTTGGACAATACTGCAGTTAATGTTTCATGCCCGATCTCTGTTGAAAGTGTTTCAACAAATCTTTGCATGATCTTTCGCGGAAAAAATACCTGACTCATGAAGTACCTTTCGGATAAACCAGCACAGGGAAATATTCTCCAGTACGATTAAAACCAACCTTTTGATAAAGCGAAAGGGACGCATCATTATCCGATTGGGTGTTGACGGAAAGTTTCCAGATCTGCTGCGCTGTCAAATATTGATTAAGCTCTTCAACCAAAGCCCTGCCAATTCCCCTGCCCTGCGCATCGGGTCTTACTCCCAACCTGGCAAGGTGTGCTCCAAAGGGATTTCCCGTACTGATCTGATATCCAACCATGCCTGACGCATCCTCTGCAACCCGTGCATAAAGCGCCTGAGAATGTGCCCGTTGCAGGGATTCGTGGGTGTTGTGCCAGAAACTTCCAAAGGCAGCCAGGTCGAGTCTGGTCACCTCGGGCAGATCAGCATCCTGCATGGTGCGGATTCGGATCTGGCGAGGAGTGGATAGAAAGTTTGCATTTTTAACGTTCAATTGCAAAATTACGATATTTTGTTTCAGCTCAAACCTGCTGGAGAGCAGGATATTCTGAAACCATTGTTTCGTAACAATCGCAGCAACCTGCGATTGCGGGTTAATGTGCAGCATCTCATTACTGGCTGCCTCCCATAGAGCAGACCAGGTTTCAAAACCAGACAATTCCTGATGAAAAGAAAAAAGCCTGATCCAGGCTATATGCTGTGGGTCTTCCGGGCAGGCCAGGGCGGCAATGATACGTCCGTTATCCTCCAGCACCCAATAATTTCGGGACCCGATCCATTCCAACGCCGACCGCCAATCCAAATGACGGTGAGTGTTGGCTTCATAAAAAATGAGGCTTGCGATCTGGTTATGGTCTTCCATAACCGCGCGGCGAACCTTCAAATTTAAATTGATCATTTGATAAAGCGAAGAAAAAATCTCAAAATACGTTCAAAAAATCCCACATTCTCTTTGGCTTCCAGCGACCCCATCATCTTGAATGCCGAGTCTGCGACCTTGCCCGATTTCAATTTCAGCGCAGCAGCGGATTTCATCACCATGGCACGCAAATCGCCTTCGTTCGCCTGCCTGAACAGGTCGGCGGAAAGTTCATATTTTTCAATGGCCTCATCGGGGCGGTTGAGAGCTTCGAGCGCGGCAGCGATATTCCCCAACGCCATTGCCTGGCGCTTTATATCTTTGGCATCTTCAAAGATCTTCTCGGTCCCCAAAACTGCATCGAGGGATTCCTTTGGCTTCCCCGCCTGTAACAACGCAACGCTGACATTATTCATCATTTCTGCAGCAGACGTTCCCGAGTTTGCAAGGGTATAGCCCTCGGCTGCCTGACGGAATAATTCAGCGGCTTGTCCAAAATTCTTATCGGCAAACGCATGTTTGCCCTGGGCTTCGAGTTGAGCGGGGTCAAGTGTCATAGGATATTAGAGAGTGATATCCAACAAGCCTTCAGCAACTGACCTCAGCTTCTCTCTTGAGAGGTCGCTCAGCTTCATGGCCAGTTCAATATAAGGGCGGTTGACAGGCTGACAGACAAAGTTCTGCATTTCCGCAGACAGCTCAAGAAATTTCTGCATGGCACGCTGGTTATTCAACCATTGTCCCACTGGCCCGCTTTGGTCGAAGAATGTTTCCACCCGGCTGCCCATCACCGCAAGGATACTTTCCAGCTCAGGGACGGTGATCGCGCGTTCACCCAATTCATACGCCTTAAGTTTCGATTGCGAAATTCCCGTTTCGGTGGAAATATGGCGAATGGACATATTCGAGTTCGTACGTTCCTGTCGCAGCAAAGCACCGATCATACGCTGGCGCAGCGCTATCAAACGCGTCATATCCACTGATTCCATCGCAGAAGCGGCATCTGATTTTGTCTCGTTCCCCCAGAAATGCGAGATCGGCAATTTTAGAAAATAAACGAGGGTTTCAAGCTCAGGCAGGGACGGAGCGCGGCGTCCCTCTTCGTAAGCGCGGAACAAGCCGGGCTTAATTCCGATCGCATCCGCGCATTCCTTAATACTTCGACGCTCCGCCATGCGGGCATCGCGAATAAGCAAACCAAGTTTTTTCTCTCGTATGGTGATCTGAGCGTTATTCATAATTCCTCGTTAAACAAAGATGCCTAGATTATAGCAGAGTGTTTCAACGGCGCGAATTCTGATTGGGTGGAGTCTTCGGCGGAGCAAACACATCCGCACTGAGTTTGAACCCGGCCGCTTCAAGTCGCGGCGTAAAGTTGGGACGAATACCCGTGGCATGTACTTCGCCTAAAACTTTTCCATCCGCAGTTACGCCCGACTGACTATATTTGAAAATATCGGTCAAAACAATGATCTCGCCTTCCATACCCGCGACTTCAGTAACAGCTGTCACCTTGCGTTGGCCATCCTTCAAACGGGTCTGCTGAACGATCAGATCCACCGCGGAAGAAATTTGCTGGCGGACAACTTTGAGAGGCAGATCCATACCCGCCATCAACACCAATGTCTCAATACGGGAAATAGCATCCCTCGGTTGATTGGCATGGACGGTGGTCAATGAACCATCATGACCAGTATTCATGGCTTGCAGCATATCCAGCGCTTCGCCGCCGCGCACCTCCCCCACCACAATGCGGTCCGGCCGCATGCGGAGCGAGTTCTTTACAAGCTCACGGATCGTAACCGCATTATGACCATCCGCATTGGCAGGTTTGGTCTCCATCCGCATCACATGATCCTGTTGGAGTTGTAATTCAGCAGCATCTTCAATGGTGATAATACGCTCGTTTTCTGGAATAAAACCAGACATAACATTCAATAAAGTAGTTTTGCCAGAGCCTGTACCGCCAGAGATGATGATATTAAAACGCGCCTTCACACAAGCGTGTAAAAAGTCAGCCATTTGGCGGGTCAAAGAGCCGAAGTTGATGAGATCCTCGACTTGCAGTTTATCTTTGCGAAATTTGCGGATGGTGATGGAAGGTCCATCAATAGCAACCGGCCGCACTACAGCATTGACGCGCGAACCATCCGGCAGGCGGGCATCCACGGTCGGTGAATCAAAGTCCACACGGCGGCCCAGCGGCAGGATGATGCGGTCAATCACCCGGACAACATGATCGTCATCATCAAAGGTAACGTTTGATTTCGTCAGCTTACCGTTCTTCTCGACGAATATTTTCTTTGGACCATTTACCATGATCTCCGAAACTTCAGGGTCATCAAGCAGAGTTTGGATCGGCCCATAACCGAGCAGGTCATCCAATACCTGATCAAAGATCTGCTTTCGAAGGTCCTCGGGCAGCCTCAGTTTTGTTTGTTCAAATACGGTAATAATGTTCTTTTGGATAAACGCACTTCGGTCCCCGGCAGCAATTCCCTCCATTTCCAAGGCGCGTAGTAAATTATCTGCCAGATATTTCTTCAGGCGTAAAAGGTCCTGCTCGGTAAAACTTTTTGGCGCTGCCGGACTCGGTGATGTCATTCTTATGATGCCTCATTTTCTGCACCCGAGGGCATGACCCACACAACCTGATCCCGCTTAACGGCCATAAATGGAGCTGTAAAAAGGATCTCGTCGCCGGCACCTAGCACATTGACATTCGTCACCGCAAGAAAGGATTCCTCACGTTCCAGTTCATCCTTAAAACGCTCGCCCTGTCGTACATGTATGAAGCCTCGCATTAAGTGAGTTGTAGTTTGGATTACGCAGGAAACAGGTAATTTTGTAACAACATCGGTATAGAATTTTCCCTTTTCATCGTATTCAATTGTCATACCATTTCTCCATAAGTATAAGCCGGTTTAGCCCAGCCTGATTTTTTGAGCGAATATTGCCATCTCTTTGGCGGCATCCTGAAAAATAATGGAAGCTGTATCTTTGGGAAATTTGAAAGAAAATGGCTGGTGGTGACTGTTTGCAAATGAAAAATTTGTACCAAGATAGGGCATGGCAATATTGATCTTTATACCCAGTGTACTTTCAGCATCCGCTTTGCTCAGGCCTTCCAACCCGACTGAGCGATTTAGGATCGTATAAAGTGCCCCTGGAAGCACGCCTTTGCTCTTCAAATATTCCCATAATGTTTTTGTTAAAGGTGCGGCGCTAATATCGGTACTTACGATCAAAGTCACCAAGTCCGCATGTTGGATAATAGGCAGAGCGATCTTTGAAAGGGCACGCCCAATATCGATCAACACAAAATCATAAGATGCCTTCAATGCGGTAACCACATCCCAAATCCGCCCGACTTTCATTTGATTGCTGCTTTCAGGGTCCGGCGAACCAGCTAGCAGGTTAAATCGCCAGATACTCATTTGCGGCAATTCCTGGCTGAAAAAATCGGGATTTGTCTCCAAAGGAGGCATATCGGTAACTGTGACGATATTTTGAGTCCCTTCGTAGCCAACGATTGAAGCGATCGAACCGATAGGCAATACCAGGTCCAAAACCGCTATACGCGCCTGCGGTTGATATTGCGAAATATTCATGGCAAGGTTTGCGCACATCGAGGAAGTGCCTGTCCCACCTTTTGCACTTAGAAAAACCATCAATAAGCCGCCCTGCTTCATTTCACCGGCGGTTAAACCAAATATTCGATTAATGGTGTCGTTAAGGGTGGCTATTGCTTGTCCGGATTTGACTATATATTCATTAAATCCTGCGTCAAGACAGGATTTAATCCTTCCCTGTTGTTGATCGCCGCTTAAAGCAATGAGCGGAACATTCGCAGTACGCGTATCCTGTTTCAGCTTTGCTGCAACGCCTTCCCCGTTCAGATCCGCCAGTACCGGGTCAACAATAACCAGGTCCGGATGATCGCGCCAAGCCGCAATCAACCCCTCTTTGCCGGAGCCCGCCTGAATCACCACATAATCCTGCTCTAGCAATTTGCGTGCGACAAAATTTCGGCTGGCGACATCCGCATCGACAATAAGGATCTTTTTACTGGGCATGGATCAAATTCCTGCGCATGGGTCACATGCGCTCCTGTCACGATTCTAGTGGAGGCATTAAATAACCGAGCCCAGACCTCGTGACAATGTGGCGCGGATTATGCGCATCTCCTTCCAGTTTTTGGCGAAGACGTGCAATACTCACCCACAATATTTCTTTATCAGTTTTGTATTCTGCGCCCCACACGCTGGTCAACAATTCCTCCGAAGTAAGGATCTTACCGATATTATGCGCAAATTGAAGCAGGAGACGATATTCCGTTGCAGAAAGCGAAATGGCCTCCTCTGCGCGCCATACTTCAGCGCGGGCGAAGTCGATCTTAAGATCATCATGGGTGAAAAAGCGTGCCTGTCCTGTTTCAGCCGGGGGCTGGGCGCGACGCAATACCGCCCTCACCCTTGCTAGTAATTCGGTAGCGGAGAATGGCTTGACCAAATAATCATCTGCCCCCAGGTCCAGTCCGCGTACACGGTCCTGTTCCTCCCCGCGTGCGGTAAGGATCACAATCGGCACGCTGGAAAACTCACGTATGCGCTGGCAGGTGCCGAAGCCGTCCAAACGAGGCATCATCACATCCAACAGAACCAGATCAATGGGCTGGGCAGAGAACACATCCAGCGCCTGCACGCCATCCTGAGCAGTAGCCACTTCATATCCCTCGGTACGCAGGTTCGCTTCCAAAAGTCGAAGGTAGCGGGGCTCATCGTCTACGATCAAAATTCGCTTTGCCATAATGATCTCCTTGATGGAATAAAATAATGAAAATATTAAAGAGTTGGGTCTGCGGGCAGCTCAATAAAGAAAGTTGTACCTTGATCCAGCACCGAATCTACCCAAATCTTACCATGATGTGCCATAACAATTTGCTTACAAATGTACAAACCAAGCCCTGTTCCTGTAACCGTGCGTTCCCCCGGGACCCGATAAAATCGTTCAAAGAGGAAAGGCAAAAAGTCTTCGGGAATCCCTTCACCTTTGTCTTCAAAAGAAATCTGAACCCGTTTGCCAAGCGACTTGGTGGATATGACCAGCTTTGAGCCGGGCGCATATTTGATCGCATTGCTAAAAAGATTTTCAAAAACCTGTGAAAGGCGCACGCCATCCCCCAATACTGGAGGCAGTGTTTCCAAATTAAATTCGATCTTCAAGTCTGGGTGATGTGTGTTGACCCGAGTGGCAACGTCACGTACAAGGGCATCAATGCGAACTGGCGAGAATTTGAACTGCAGGGTCTTGCTTTGCAATCGCGCTGACTCCAACATATCTTCGATCAGGCGCGTCAAGCGGTCGGCTTCTTCATCAATAATATTGAGAAACTCACGCTGGGTGGCATCATCCCATTTCGTGTCTTGCCGCAACAGACTCGTGCTGTATCCCTTAATAAAACCAAGCGGCGTACGAAGCTCATGCGAAATGGTGGACACAAAATCATCCTGCAAACGCATCTGGCGCTGAACAGAATCCAATTCCGCACGGGCCTCCTGCAATTCTCTGCGTTCTAGCAATGCAGCCGCCCAAAACGCCTGCAAGGATGCGATCTTGACATGCAAATCAGAATATTTCGGTCCACCAAAACGTACAAAGACAAGCGCGCCGCACACTTTTGAGGCAATGCTCAATGGCATTCCCAACAAGTATGGTTGATCCATGCGATCCTTCTCACGCCCAAGATGCTTCGGCTCTTTCAATACCATTTTCTTTGTTGAAAGCACATCGGTTGCCACACGTTCCCCCCAAACCGCATCTGCTTCGGCTATCTTCCCGCGCCCCATCGCACGCGCATACGCGATCTCCCAGCTTTTAGATTGCGGGTCTTCAATGTAAATAACAACATTATCAAAAACAAAAGAACCGCGAAGCGAAGTAAACAAGGTGTCCAGCGACGCCCGCCAATCATGTTTGCCCTGGACTTCTTTAAGAACAGTATGTAAAAGTGTAAGAGTTAAGTGGTCCATTATTAATCCCGCACAACCAGCAATGGAAATTTGAAAGTAGAACCTTTTCCTTCAACAGACTGCACATCCAGCAAAGAGCCATGCGCTTCAACGATCTGTCGGACGAGAGAAAGTCCAAGTCCTGTGCCGCCATAATGGCGCGTGGAAGAGCCATCCAGTTGATGAAATGGCTCGAATATCTCACTCAAACGATGTTGAGGAATACCGATGCCTGTATCTGTGATGGACACATGCACGAGGTTGTTGCCTTCCTCTTTAAGATTGATCACCACGCTTCCACCTGACGGGGTGAATTTGATCCCGTTATCGAGAAGTTGATTCATCACCCAGCCGACCTTTTCAGGGTCTGCCTGAACGCATGGGATGGTATCGGGAGCAGCCACAAGTACCTGCACCCCACGCTCTTCAGCCTTGTTCAAAGCTGACGTAGCCGCCAAAGATACGAGGCGGCGGATATCCACCTTCTCCATTTTCATGCTCATTTCGCCGCGTGAAGCAAGCGAGAACATGATCAAGTCTTCGATCATGCTTTCCAATCTAGTTGCAGCGCGCTGGCTGACCTGCAAGGCATGTCGCTGATCCTGTGACACTTCGCCTAAAGAATCAGTGACAAGTAATTCCAAATAGCCTTTGATATGTGTAAGCGGAGTCCGCAGTTCATGTGAAATATTCGCCACAAAATTCGCTTTCATCTGGCTCAACTCGGAAAGTCTATTGAGGGCGGTGTTCAAGTCCGCAGTGCGGTCTTTTACACGCTGCTCCAGATTGCGGTTCGAAGCCTGTAAAGCAGAGCGCAGTTGAATAATCTGCTCCGTAACCACCTGATCGAGCGAGTCACGGTCCAACAACTCCAAATCCATCAACGCCTGGCCGATCAGGCAGGGAACCCCTTTTGCGATCTGCTCCTGCTGATAGGCAAGCGCCTTTTGCAAATCGTTATCAGTGATCAAGCCCTTCAGAACGATATATTCGCCCATACGGGGGATCAACATTTCAGGGGTGAGCTTCGGAAGGTTTTGTGAATTCATTATTTACTCGACAGATCAGCAGTCAGTTGGTCAAAAAGCTAACGACTAAAGTCGTTACTATATTTTTATTGCAAAACCCATTCGCCGTTTATCATCGTTGCCGCCGCATTTAATGACAACAGGTCATTGGGGTCGATCTTGAAGGGATCCTCGTCCAGCACGATGAGGTCGGCAAGATAGTTTTCAGCGAGCTTGCCGAGGCGGTCTTCGGCATTGGCGGCGTAGGCGGCTCCGAGGGTATACGCGGATAATGCTTCAGTCAAAGTCAATTTTTGTTCGGGGTACCAGCCGTCGGCGGAGGGAGAGCCGTCTGGTCTGCGTCGCGTGACCGCTGCATGCAATCCTAAAAATGGATTTGGTGATTCAACAGGCGCATCCGATCCAAATGCGATGGGCGCGCCATAGTTGAGTTGTGTCCGCCAGGCGTAGGAAAGTTTGGAGCGGTCTCCCCAGAAGCGGTCGGCGGCGTACATATCAGAGGTAGCATGGATGGGCTGCATGGATGCAACGATGTTGAGCCTGGCAAGTCGCGGCGCGTCATCGGGGTGAAGCACCTGAACATGCTCGATGCGATGGCGCAGATGCGGCAACCCGTGTTCAGTTTCGTATGTACGAAGCTGCTCGTAGGCGTTGAGGACTTCGTGATTGGCGCGGTCACCGATGGCGTGGACGGTCATGCTTAGCCCCACATCGGCGGCTTTGCGGCAGTGTTCAAAAAGTTCCTCGCCATCCATATTGAGAATACCTTTGTTCTCGGATTCGTTTTCGTAAGGCTGGAACATGGCAGCGGTGTGTGGACCAAGCGCGCCATCCATGAAGGCTTTGACGGAACCGATCCACAGCCAGTCGTCACCGAAGCCCGTGCGGAGGCCGAGTGCATTCGCATGCTCCACGCTTTCAACGGGGATGTTTTTATTCACACGCAACTTTAGTTTACTGCTGGCGCGCAATGATTGCAATGCCATAAAGACTTCGCGGCGGTCAAAATCGTGGATGCCCGTGATGCCCATTTTCCATAAAACAGGCTGAGCCCTTTGAATGGCCTGCTCAATATCGTAGATGCTTGGCTCGGGAACAGCATTCCCCACCAGTGCCATTGCCGTTTCCAGCAAAATGCCTGTGGCTTGACCTCTGGCATCACGTTGAATTGCGCCGTCTTTTGGGTTGGGAGTGTCGTTGGTGATGTTCGCCAAACTCAGCGCGGCGGTATTCGCCCATGCAGCGTGCAACGATTTGGCTGTGAGATAAACGGGGTTGTTCGGGGCAATGGCATCGAGTTCACTGGCGGTAGGCCACTCGCCGCCCGCTGACCACTCATTTTGATTCCAGCCATGCCCCAGCACCCATTCACCAGGTTTGGAATTTCTCGCCCGTTCCGCCACGCGGCTCAGACATTCTTCTTTTGTTTTTGTTTCGCAATCTATTTTGGACAAGCCGAGCGAATAATATTGCAGATGAATGTGCGCATCGGTGAGCCCAGGCAAAATCGTTTTGCCTTTCATATCCTGCTTTTCCAGTTTGCCGTGCGCGAGACTTTCGAGATTGTCCTTCTCCCCTACTGCGATAATTCTCCCGCCCGTAATGAGAATTGCAGAAACAGAAGGCTGGTTTGAATCAAGTGTATGAATGTTTGCGTTGTAGAGGAGTTTCATTATTCTCACGTTTTAGGGGTATGGTAACCACGCCCCTAAGCCATTAGGTTAATTTATTTAACAAGGAGTCCAGTTCTTCATTTGAATAATAATAGATGGTGATCGTGCCGCCATTCTTGCCATGTTTCAAAGCGACTTTGGTCTCAAGACTGCGCTGCAGGCGTTTTTCTACATCGTCCGCATCTGCATTTCGACCTGGCTTTTTGGCTTTGATGGGCTTCTGCCCTGCCAGTTTTCGGACCAACTCCTCTGCCTGACGGACACTCAATGAAAGGTTGAGAACCGTCTGCAATGCGGAGGCTTGCGCTTTTTGCGTGGAGAGCATCAACAAGGCACGGGCGTGACCTTCGGTGATCCTGCCATCCACCAGCGCTTGTTTAACCGCATCCGCAAGGCCAAGCAGGCGCAGGGTATTGGTCACTGCCACACGGCTTTTGCCAACCCGTTTGGCGACCGCTTCATGTGAGAGGCTGAAGTCCTCCACCAACTGGCGATATGCTTCGGCTTCTTCCATCGCGTTCAAGTCTGCGCGTTGGACGTTTTCGATCAACGCGAGTTCCAACAATTCCTGATTGCTCGCCTGACGGGTGATGACGGGCACCGTCTTCAAACCCGCACGCTGCGAGGCCTGCAAACGTCTCTCGCCTGCGATCAAAGTAAACGAACCGTCCGCTTTTGGCAGAACGATAAGCGGCTGAATGACTCCATGCTCGCGGATAGACGCAGCCAGATCAACGAGGTCATCTTCCTTGAAATGCACACGCGGCTGGTGCGGGTTCGGCTGGATCAATTCCACAGCCACCTGCTGCACACCTCCGCCACTGCTCACAAACGTGGACGCAGAACTGGTGGAAGGCTTTCCACCAGGGATCAGTGCATCCAATCCTTTGCCAAGACCTTTTCGTTGTTGAGCCATATGTTTATTGCTCCTTGCGATCATCAAAATAAACAACCACAGACGATGGACGATAGATCATGGTTTATCGTCTGCGGTCAACCGTCAGAACTTCTAAACCTTATCACCCTTCAACAATTCCTTCGCCAATGCCTCATAGGCCAGCGCGCCCACAGAAGTTGGCGCGTATTCCGAGATCGGCAAGCCATACGAAGGCGCTTCCGCAAGGCGGATGCTGCGCGGGATGACACTCTTGAAAACCTGATTCGGGAAATGGCGATTCACTTCTGCAACCACATCGGTGGAAAGATTGGTGCGATTGTCGAACATCGTCAACACCACGCCGCGCACCACCAGATCTGGGAATAACGCGGAACGAACTCGCTCAATGGTTTGCGTCAACTGGCCGAGTCCCTCCAACGCGAGGTATTCGCATTGCACAGGCACGATCACCCCATTCACCGCTGCCATCAAGCCGTTCACAGTCAACAGACCGAGCGAAGGCGGGCAATCAACCAATACATAATCATAACGATCTGAGATCGAGAGAATTGCTTTTCGCAAACGAGACTCACGCGCCAGCTCGTCCACCAATTCCACTTCCGCACCAGCCAGCGATGGCGATGACGGCAGCAAAGATAATCGCAATCGTTCATTCAACAACACATACGGAAAAATATTCGGCTCACCTAACAAGGCTTCGTACGTGCCGCCCTGCACACCGAGTTTATCCACACCCAAACAGGATGTGGCATTGGCCTGGGGGTCAAGATCCACAACCAGCACGTTTTGACCGATCCGCGCAAGATATGCCGCCAAATTAATAGTGGATGTCGTCTTGCCTACTCCACCTTTTTGATTCACCAATGTATAGATCTTCGTCAAGGTAAAACCTCCATCAAACAACGGTCAATTTCTTCACGGGTCGGAATTCCATTCAACCCAACACGCGTGACCGAATACGCCGCAAGATTGGTCGCAAAACGCGCCGCCTCCCACGGGTCACGCGTCTGATGCAGACGCACAAAAAATGCAGCCGCGAAAATATCGCCAGCACCTGTCGCATCCACTTCCTCAACAACGGGCGCACGGAATCGGCGGCGATCCCCATTCCAATGCAGCACCGAACCCGCTTCCGCTTCTGTGAGACAAAGAACCCGCGTCTGATGCGCCATCGATTCGACGAGTTCCAGATCACGAGCAATGTCCTCAATGCTCATCACCACGCCTCCCACCCGACCGAGAACCTGATCGCTGTTTTCCCAGGCAGTGGCAAACACCTTGCCATTTTCATCCCAGCCGCGCATCCATCCCTGCGGCGTGACACCTACCAATGAAAAGGGAAATTGCCCCGCCAGTTTCACATCCAATTCCTGGGCGATGGGCGCAAGATGAACAATGGGAACATTTCGCCATAACTGCGGCACATGTTCAAAATCGATCAACGCGGCCTGATGGTGCAAGGTTTGTTTACGTCCGTGTTCTGTTTTTACGTTTTCAAAGATCGTGCTGCGTTCGGTTGGAATGTTGACGATCTGAATGCCGTCCAAAATTTGCAAAGGCGCATCCGCTCCCGCAGAGGTGACGATCCCCACCCTCATACCCAATGCCCGTGCTGCCAGTGCCGCATACGAAACCGTCCCACCAAGCTGTATGCCTGTCGGGGTTAAATCCACAGCCACATGGCCTATTAAGAGATACTCCACCGGCTGAAGAGGGATAAGTTCGGACATGTGCTGAATTATACCGTAGGGATTTCCTGTCCAAAGTTCTTTCATCTTTCCTCTTTGATACAAAAAAGATGAAAGAAAAAAGACCGCCTTTCAGCGATCTTTTGAATACTTTGTGAACTTATTCTTTCGGCAAAATCACAACTTTACGATATGGGTCCTCGCCGGTGCTTTCAGTTGTGACAGCGGGATGGCCGCGCAACTCAATGTGTACCACACGGCGCTCATTGGCTGTCATCGGCTCCATGGTCACTTTGCGGCCGGTCTTGGTCACCTGGTCTGCCATGCGGTTGGCAAGCTGGCGGATCTGCTTTTCGCGGCGGGAGCGGTAGCCTTCCACATCCACTGTCAGCTGCACCCACTGCTGGGTCTGCTTTCCGACGATCAATGAGGCAATATGCTGAAATGCCGTCAATGTTTCAGCGTGGCGGCCGATGAGAGCACTAAGGTCATCCCCGCGCACATCTACTTGAATGCTGCGGCGGTCATCGGTGCTGGCATCATCATAATTTGCAGAGACTTGCGCCTGCATCCCAAGGTGATTGATCAATTTGGAAACGACTTCTTCGGCAGTATCCAAAAGCTGGTCGTGGTCTGGGCGTTCAATTTTCTTTGCAGGAGCAGTTGCCGCAGGTGTGGGCTTCTTTTCCGCCTGGCGGGGTTTCTGCTCTTTTGCCTTGGGCGTGGACTCTGCCTTTTTTGCAGAAGTAGGCTTACGGTCAGCGCGAGGCGCGGCTTTGGGCTTTTCCTTTAATTCCTCAGCAGGTGAATCCACAACGGGCTTATATTCTCCGGGCGGCGGGTTCACAGTCAGCCTCACTCGGACTTGGCGGCCGCCAAGTCCAAACAAGCCTTTTGTGCCTGAATCCAAAACTTCCACAGAAACAGCATCAGCCGTTAAGCCAAGTTGAGCAAGCCCTTGCTGCAGGGCTTCTTCAACCGTTGGGGCGATGATCTCAAGCGTAGTGCGCTCGCTCATGTTGCCTCCCTACTTTTTTGTAGTGGTTATCGTTTTATTGCCGCCGCCAAAAAGGTTACTCCAATTGGCGCGGCCGGTTGCGGCGTATTGAACTACACCGAGAATGTTACTGACAATAAAATAAACTGCGATGCCGGAAGCGAAATTCAACGCGAACCAGCCAAGCATCAATGGCATATAAATGCCCATCATCTTGGTCATCTGTGCGCTTTGGTCGTTCGGATTATTCGATGCGGGCATGGTAAGCTTGGACTGCACCCAGGTAGTAAGAGCTACGATGATGGCAAGGGTGGGCAGGGCAAAGCCAAGAACTTGGATGGACTCTGGTCGTCCAAGGTCCATCCACAGGAATTTGCTGTTGAGTGGGATGATATGTTCCACGTTCTGGAATGGATACACGGTTCGGGCAAGCTGCAGCATATTGAACGGCGTGGCAGAAAGCGCACGCGTGATGCTCTGATACAGGCCGATGATGATCGGGAATTGGATCAGCGTGGGAAGACAGGACGCAAAAGGATTAATGCCGCGATCCTTGTAAATGCGCATCTGTTCCTGGGCAAGTTTTTCCTTGTCCTTTGCATACTTCTTCTGAATTTCGATCCATTCCTTGTCGTTTTGCAATTCCTGCATGGCTTGCGCGCCTTTAACTTGCGAGGCGTTCAATGGCCAGGTTGCCAGTTTGATAAGGATGGTGAATAGAATGATCGCGAAACCGAATGTATGCGGGCCATGACCAAGAATGTCATAGATCCACAGTAAAAGGTTGGTCATTGGTTGAATGATAAAAGTTTGCCACATGGGTTAATTATCCTTATTTTGCAGGCGTGAAGGTCCAGGCTTGTTTACCGGCCGCATCATACGCAGCGAGGATAAAGTCAGCCTGATACGGAGCCACGAGGATCAGGTCCGCGGAGGCAACCGGCGAGGTATATATTTTTCCGCCAATCGTTTTTTCCCAGACAGTCTTCCCATCGCGATCGAGAGCGTAGAAGGAACCCGATTCCGTCGCAACGTAGATCTGGTCACCCGCTACGAGCAGACTCGCAACGACCGGGCCGTCTGGTTGAACATCGCCCCAGTTTTGGCTGCCCGTGGCAACGTCAAGCGAGTAGATGCTACCGTTGAGGTCAGCATAGTAGAGAGTTTCACCGTCAAGAGCGGGGGCGCCCCAGATCCAGTTTTTAGCGGTGGCGATGGCTTCATGTGAACCATTGGGTTTAATGAACTCAATGGTAGATGCAAAGGAGCCGACATACGCGCCGTCTGTACCGATGACGGGGCTGCCGGGGGCCGCGCCGCCAAGGTCAATGGGGTCAGCGGCTTTGCTGCCTGAAGGGTCTATGATATGAAGGTGATGATCCAGCGAGGTAACATAAATAAGTTTGCCATCAGTGGAGGGGGTTGACCACAACGCGCCGCCCAACTCAATGGGGTCGGCGGCCTGCTTGCCTTCCATATCGAGAATGTACAAGTAACCGTCTGTATTGGGAGCGTATATCTTTCCATCAAAAACAAGGGGCGGAGCCATCCACGTGCCTTTGGCGCCCGTGAAGGATTCGGTCCAATTTTCCTTGCCTGTTTTTGGATTGAGGCTGAAGAAAGGATGGGATGAACCTGCACTTCCAATAAGCAACTGTCCATCTTCAGTCAGGACGGGGTTGGCATAAAAGACTTGTTTGGCATCAGCTTCCGCAGGATAGCGCCATACTTCCTTGCCATTGGTGATATCCACTGCGTAGATAAATGAGCCGTTGGAAATATAGGCCTGTTCCGCATCGGCGGCGAGGCCAGCCCAGTTGGTTGAGATCGGTCCACGGCTGCATGCAGTCAGGATGATCGAGCCAAGGACGAGCAGAATAAACAACAAAAATCGTTTGGTTTTCAAATTCGTATTACTCCTTACTAGTCGTAACCGCCACACACATGACGATATTTTTATTTTACAGGGTCGTATCCGCCGGGGTTAAAAGGATTACAACGCAGCACACGCCAGGCGGCCATCAATGAACCTTTTAGCGCGCCGTATTTATAAACCGCCTGATAGCCATAATGAGAACAGGATGGATAAAAACGGCAGGTGTTGGCGGGCAGGCCCGGCGATACCACCATTTGATATAAACGAATCAAGGCCAACACTGCAATGCGCGGCCAGTTTGCCGGGTTACGCGGCATGTCGCGCAAATTCGGCTCATGAGAGTAATCATGGAGATGGAATTGATTTTCAGGATTCATCCGGGGGACTCGTCCGCAAGAAGGATTCTTGCACGTTGGAGGAGGTTAAGAAGTGCGGAGCGGGTATCTGTCAGAGTGGCAGTTACAAGCGGGGGTCTGGCGATCAGGATTAGGTTCCAGCCTGAAGAGATCGAAGGAAGCAGGGGGCGCATGGCCTCGCGTAAAAGTCGCTTGGCACGGTTGCGGTGTACTGCTGTCCCAGTTGTTTTTCCTGCGGCCACCCCCACACGAATACGCGGGGAAGTTTTGTCGCTGGCTTGTGCTACTAACACAACAAGCGGATGGGCATAGGACTTGCCTGTTCGCCGCACCCGCTTGAAATCTTCGGACCGGGACAGTCGAAATTTTCTCTGCACCCGCACCTCAATGGAACTCTCCGCGTCTAAACGCGAAGAGACCTACCAACGAGTCTTCTTAACGTGCTCGTTGGACTTAACTGTGAGCTTGTAGCGGCCCTTAAGGCGGCGGCGCTTGAGCACATTGCGTCCATCAGCAGAGGACATGCGCTGGCGGAATCCGTGCACGCGCACGCGACGGCGGATCTTGGGTTGGTATGTTCTTTTTACCATTCGAAATACTTCCTTCTTGTTAGATGATTGCAATCCCCATAACAGGGAGTGGCTTGTCAGTTAGTGGCGCAAAATTATACCTCAAGGCCTTTGATTCGGTCAATTTGGATTCAATGTCTCTTTAAAATACTTATCCCATATTCTTTGCTTTTTGGGCTCTTCAATAAATGAAGCCTCAAAAGCGAAACGGTTGCACTTGGCAACATCCTCCATGCTCATGCCAAGGATTTCGCGGGCAATGCGGTATTCATTATTGACATTCGTTTCGAGGACTTCAGGATCGTCTGAATTAATGGTTACACGCACGCCAAGGTCGAACAGCTTTTTGAGGGGGTGCGCCTCGATCATCGGGACGGAGTTGGTCAGGTAATTGGACCAGGGATTCACTTCCAGAGTTATCCCTTTCTCTTTGATCAAATCCACGGCTCGCATATCGTCGATACTGTGGATACCGTGACCGATACGGTCGGGTTTGAAATTATGAATAGTATCAACGACATACGAAGCAAGCGTATCTTCACCAGTATGGATGGTAACTTTTAGGCCTGCATTTTTGGCTTTGAGAATCGGTTTGACAAAATCCTTTGCGGGAAAGAACATCTCACCGTCAGCAAGATCCACAGCGTGGATGTGCTTTTTATGGCGAATAGCCCAATCTGTGGTTTTGACGCACGATTCCGCACCCATGCCGCGAGAAGTAATGGCAATGATGCCAATTGCCATGTCGAATTCAATTTCGGCTCGTTCCTGTGCGCGGAGCAAGCCTTCGAGACCGGCATCCCAATCCACGTTATGACCGTGAAATGCCCAATCTGGCGAGAAGCGGACCTCGAATAACTTGATATTCTGCTTCGCGCAATCTTCGAACAATTCCCATGCAATACGCTCGAAAACAGCGGGAGAGGTGATGCTGTTCTGAAAGATCGCAAACGCATCCAGCACGGATTGCAAGTCGCTCATTTGATTATAGACTTTGACATGCTTATCTAATTCAGAAGCTTCATAGGAAGGCAGTTTCAAATTATATTCACGCGCAATATCAATAATCGTCTGCGTGCGGATCGCGCCTTCGAGATGGCAGTGGATTTCGGTCTTTGGGATGTCGTTGTACTTCGGGTCAAAATTTTTCATGGAAATCCTTTTTGGACGATGGACAATCGTCTATCACCTATCGTCTGTGAATTTTACCCCGCCGCCAATTGCAAAACTGTCTGCAACAGCACATTCGCGCCATTCACGCAATCTTCCCATTTCGTGAATTCGCGCGGCGCGTGACTGGCTCCATCCACCGAAGGGACAAAGATCATCCCGATCGGGCAAACATCCACCAGCGATTGCGCATCGTGAATAGCACCTGATGCCAACACCGTATTCGATAAGCCTAAACTGTCACATGATCTCAGAAATGCATGTTGAATTTCCGTGCTCATTAAATTCGGCATATGTTTGCCAAGTGGTTCTGCGATCAATTTCAAGCCAAATTGCTCAGCTTTCTGTTTGGCAAGCAACATTAATGCTGCATCCAATTTTGAAAGTTGGTCTGCATCTGGCGAGCGAAATTCCAGTAAAAAGTCTGCGAGAGCTGGTACGATATTCGAAGCCCCAGGAGCGAATTCAATCTTGCCAACATTCGCAACACAATTCGGAAAATCCCTCATCACGGTTTCACGAGTTGCCAGGATGAACGCCGCCACTCCTTGCCCTGCATCGAGGCGGTCCTCCATCGCTGTGGAACCTGCATGGTCTGCGCGGCCCACATAGCTCATGCGGTACGAGCCATAGCCCACGATCGCAGAAACCACGCCAATATCAATCCCTGCGCGTTCCAGCCGCTTGCCCTGCTCGATATGCAGCTCCAAATATCCAGCCACCGTTTCCTTCGGGCGCTTCGCTTGCAACAAACCTGCTTCCGTCAAACCTGCGCGAGCCAGCCCTGCCGTAAAATTTTCACGTCCGCTGTATGGGCTTTGAAAATCTTCTGGATGAAGATGGCCGGACAGCGCGCTGCTCCCAAATAGACTCAAATGCGTGCCTTCTTCATCTGTGAAGTCAATCGCCTCAAGATTTAACTTCAAATTGATCCCGTTTTCTTTGACAGTTCGCAACGCCTCGAAAGCCGCCATCACACCGAGAGCGCCATCAAACCGCCCGCCTTTCGGGACGGAATCAAGGTGCGACCCGAAGATCAGAGTCGGCGCATCCGCGATGCCGCAGGAAAGAAAAGCAGAATGATTGCCTGCGCCATCCGTGCGGAATTCAAAGCCAGAGTCTTTTATCTGTTCACGAAACCATTTGCGCGCAGCAAGATGTGCTTCGCTGAAGGTGGTGCGGTTCACGCCGCCATCGCCTGTAGCGCCGATCAATGCCAATTGGTCAAACGAATCAAGCATACGGTCAGGGTTGATGCGAAGAGTGGAAAATGATTCAGCCATGAATAAAAGTCTCCTTTGTGGTGTCTGGAAGTCTCTCACAATCAGCCGAGTCCGTAAAGACTTTTGATTAAATGAAACTGGAGTCGGTTTTCCCGACTCCAGTTTTAAGAACGCTGATGATTTATTTGGTCTTGATGGTGATGGTCTTAGGCTTGGCCTCTTCTGCTTTGGGAAGCGTGATGGTGAGGACGCCGTTCTCAAAATCGGCCCTGGCCTTATCTGCAACTACATTGATCGGTAAAACCAGAGTGCGCTCGAACGAGCCCCAACGCTGCTCGCGGATGTGATAGGCTTTTTCCTTCACCTCTTCACTTTGCTTAACCTCACCTTTGAGGCTGAGCATATCGCCTGTGATGTTGATCTGGACTTCCTCAGCCTTGATGCCAGGGATCGCGGCCTTCACCACAACCTCATTGTCCGTCTGATACATATCCACCGCAGGCACAGACCAGCTATTGCCTGCCATGCTCAACGGACGGGTGAAGGCGTCGTCGAAGAGGCGATCCATGGCCTCTCGCAGAGTCATCATGTCGCGGGCGGGTTCCCAACGAATTAAATTGGACATAGGTACCTCCTTTAGGTATGATTGGTTTGAACGTACGCTCTTAATTTAAAACACCTACGTTAAAAAAAACGCAGGTGTTTTGTATTCGTTTCGTTAGAAAATTTATGAAGTTAGAAAAGTAACCAGCGTGACAATACCATAGATCGTACCAACACAGATCACACAGATGGCGATCATTTTTCCGATGTTGACAAGCTTATTATCTGGCTTCTGCTCGGACATGTTATTCCTTACTGCGCTTGAAATCCACAAAACGGTAGCCAACGCCTCGCTCTGTGAGGATATACTGCGGATCGGCAGGGTCTTTCTCTAACTTCTGGCGCAGATAGTTTATGTAAAGTCGGACGTAATGCGGTTCGTCGCGATATTCGTAGCCCCATACTTTCTGGAGAAGTTGGTCATGCGAAACCACCCATCCGGCATTTTGCACGAGATGAAAAAGCAGACGGTACTCCGTGGGGCGAAGTTTGACAAGCTTTCCTTCCAACCAGATCTCACGGCGGTCAAAGTCAATTTTGAGGCGTTTGTCAATTTCGAGCAATCCGTGCATGGAACCGGTAGCACCTTCGGTACGGCGAAGAACCGCCTTGGCACGGCTGACAAGTTCCCGCGGACTGAAAGGCTTGGTGATGTAATCGTCCGCGCCATGCTCAAGGCCGCGGACGCGGTCATCCTCCTCGCCTTTGGCTGTCAGCATGATGACGGGCACGTTACTGAACTCACGGATAGTCTCGAGGACTTCAAAACCGTCAATATCGGGCATCATCACATCAAGCAGGATAAGGTCCGGTGTAACATCACGAATTCGTTGAATGGCCTGCTTGCCATTGAATGCTTCACTAACTTGAAAGCCATCATGCTCAAGGTTCATGCGGATGAAGCGTACCATGCGCTCTTCATCATCCACAACGAGAATACGGCGGCGATCATAAGACTCGGCCATATTATTCCCTCACAAAACCGATGATCTTTTCTTCATCGGCGTTCTCAAGTACTTCAATAAAGCTAACCTTCGCCAAAGGCCAGATCACCTTGGTAACATTGTTATCAAGATAGTGCAGGTCCTTGCCGTCTTTCTGGCGTGGATTAATAACCAAAATAATCGTATCCGTGGGCTTGGGAAGTTCTTCGATCTCTCCGGCAACGGAGGTCTCCCCGGAAATATGTAAGATCACCGAGTACGCCATGAGTTTTCTCTTTTCTTATTTGTTTTTTACAAGAATTTGTAATTTCATTTTTCCTAGGGCAACAATATCTCCATGATGGATCAGCTGCTCCACATTAGGGTTAAGTCTTTTCCCGTTGACATACGTCCCGTTGGCAGAGCCAAGGTCCATGAAAATCAAGCGCTCCCCATCCCGTTTGATGATGGCGTGAAGGCGCGACACCCCCGCTGCATACGCCTGATATGGCGAAAGATCAATATCCGGCATAATGGGCTGCCCTTCGCTGATGCGCCCCATGGTGAATTCGTTACGTGCTGAGAGTGGAAGAACCTGGCCGGTATCCAATAAATGTATGCTGCCCCAAGCATCGCTGCCGTCAAACGGCTGGTACCCATCTTCTGAGTTCGGTTTGGACGTCCTCTTAAAGTTTTCAGTGGTAATGGTCTGAGTAATAAGAGAATCCTTCCCTACTAATTGAGCTCCGCATTCAGCACAAAACATTGCACCTGCCATATTGGCATGCTTGCAAGTTGAACAAACGATCATCTTGCCTTCTCCTTTACGCCGCTTAATAAAAGTGCGCGGGTCTGGTACTTAATTTCCTTGTTACCACTTTCACTCCATGAATGCATTCTTTCCAGGTTATCAGCCTCAAACAGTGCTGTCTTTGCCAGCGAATGTTCCCCTTGCGACAATAAATGCGTAGCAAGGTTGTGCAGATGCCGCGCCGCAACATCATATTGACCTGAATCCGCAGCGGTGTGCGCACGTTCCTGCATACGGTACAAAGTAAGACGGGAAAGCGCGCTCAGTATTCTGGTTGGCGGGGGTTCACTGGACGGATTTGGACGAACTTCGCGGGCAAATTGCAGTCTAATGGGCGGGACTGGGACTGGGCGGGCTGTGATGGAAATCTTCAAGGAACCGCTTAACAAAGTCAATATATCCCCGGTTAAGCCTTCTGGTTCCACCAAAAATTCAAACAACACCTGCAGGGGCGCCTCCCGAAGGATCGGGCCGAGATGCATGGGAGTCTCAACTTCGATCGCTCCGCCTTCCGGCTGAAGGCGAAATACATAATTTATCTTTACATGCTCCTGCGCTTTGAACTCCAGCAGGATATCATCGGCGAAGGTATTGATCAGCGCCTTAAATTTTTCAACGAGCAAGTGCTCAATATCCTTTGGCTTAGAGATATAAGCCGAAGATCCTCCAGTTTTACTTGCAAGGGCATCCAGGAAAATATCATTCCACTCGTTTCCGATCCCCATACCGGTAATACCAATATTCTGACCGGCTGCATCTTCGGCGAGCTGCAAGCAGGCTTGTTCATCACCGTAGGTCTTTCCATCGGTCAACAAAATAATGTGGTTGACGCGGGAGGGATCAAGAGTGCGGCGGACTTCACGCATCCCGGCTTCCAAGCCGTTATAGATCTCGGTCGCTCCGGAGGCTTGCATCATTTGAATGCGCGACTCCTGTTTTTTCTTGTCCGGACTGACAGAAGCTGGCACAATCACTTCGGCGCGGTCGCTAAAAGAGACCACGCTTAAAATGTCCTCCGGGCGCATACTTCTCAACAACTGGATGGCTGTCGCTTTGACAATATCCAGTTTTTCACCGTGCATCGATGTGGAACGATCCAATACCAAGCAGATATTTAATGGAGGAGTTGGAAGAGCATTTTTTTCTTCGCGTGAGCTGATCTCAAGCAGAGCATAGATCAACTGAGGTTCGCCCAATTTCACAAGATTGGGACGGCTAAAGTGAAGCTCGTATTTAACAGCCGTATTTACTTCTATTTCTGGAGGCAGGGTGGCATCGTATAAATTGCGGCGCTTGGGATTCGCAAGAACCTCATACGCCTGTTGTATCTCCAGAAATAACTCAGTTTCCCCTGGCGCAACATTTTTGTCAGGGTGAAGCCGTTGAGCGGAATCAAAATACGCACGTTTAATTTCCTCCGGTGACGCATCACGGAAGACACCTAGTATTGCGTAATAATCCGGCTTGCCTGGCGCCATGTTAACCGATCATTTGCGCCAGAATAACCGTAATATTATCGGGGCCGCCGGCGGCATTCGCCGCTTCCACCAAATTCTGGCAGGCGCGATGCAAATTGGGCGCATCAACGATCATTCGGAAAATATCACTTTCATTTAATACACCCCAAAGACCATCGCTACAAATCATCAAATAACCGGGCTGCGGGAATGGGACAGTGAAGATATCAGCTTCAAGCGATTCGCCCTGTCCCAGCGCACGGATCAGAACATTCCGGTGCGGGAAATTTTCAGTCTCATCCTTACTAAGATGACCAAGTTCCTCAAGCCGTTTCACCAGTGAGTGGTCGCGGGTGATCACCTCCATCCTGCCATCCGGGTAGACCGCATAGGCACGGCTGTCACCTACGTGAGCGATGGTGATCTGCTGTCCTAGCACCAGCGCAGCTGTAACAGTGGTCCCACTACCTGGCGCTTCACGTTGAACATATTGATGGGCTTCCAGGATCGAGGTTTCCATCACTTCCTGAAGGGAATCTTGCAATGGCTGGGTTGGCAGGTTATACAGATAGGACTGGAATTTTTTAGTAATGTTACCGCCCATAATACGAATGGCGGCATTACTAGCTACTTCACCAAACTGGTGACCACCCATACCATCAGCAACAATATACAGCCCAAACGGAATGCTTTCAGTACTGCCGGACATGGTGGATGTCAGCGCAAGCAAGCTATCCTCATTGTGATCGCGCTGCTTTCCAACTGACTGGCCGACGCCTGCAATAAGTTGCTTCAGTTCATACTTCGAATTCTGACCCGCAACAATGGAATTGATCTGCTGATCCGTCAGCGGTGCAGTGGTAGCCAAATCCATCTGCGGTTTCGGTTTTGTAATAGGCTCATCTTTGGTGCCAAATAATTTTCGAAAGAAATCAGCCACGAGAACTCCTTTTAGGCGAACAGAGCATATACTTGATGGTCTGTCGAGCCAAAATAAACAATATCATCAAACACCACCGGTGACCCGGTAATGGCCGCCTGTGATTCAAACTTCCAGCGCAAACGGCCTGTACGGTATTCCAGGCAGTACATACTTCCATCCACTGAACCGCAATAGACAGAATCCTTGTAGACCGTCGGTGAACTGCTGACCTGGTTTTCAGTGCGGAAACGCCAGACTTCCTTTGCTGTCCTTGTATCTACACAGTAGAGAAACCCATCTGCAGCGCCGACAAAAATAAAATCATCAGCAATCGTGGGGGAAGAAACCGAGCCCTTGCCAAGGCGGAATTTCCAGATCGGCCAGCCATTCTTTGCGTCCAAAGAATACAGGGTCCCATCCACTGAAGAAACATACACTGCCTGTCCCTTATTAACCGGGGAAGCTGTTATCGCACGCTTGGCCTGAAAGCGCCACTTAAGCTCGCCACGAAAATCCAGGGCATACAAAGATCCCGATTCTGTGCCGAAATAGATCATTTCATTTGCAAGCAGCGGTGTGGAATAAATGGGGCCATCGGTTGAAAACTTCCAGATCGCCCGTCCGCTGGTGGCGTTCACGGCATGAAGATCTTGATCTTCGGAACCGAAGAAGATATGCCCATCAGAAATTCGCGGGGAGGAATAAATTTTACCTTCGGTAAAATACGTCCACAACAGCTTGCCTGTCCGCATACTTACACAATGTAAGCGCTGGTCTTCGGAACAAAAGAAGACATTATTATCAAAAACCAGAGGACGAGAGACAATCCCCCCATCGGCCGGGTATTTCCATTGAAATTGTCCGTCTGCCGCACTCAAGGTATAGAGGTTATTATCGTAACAACCTACATACAACATCCCCTGATGCAACAATGGAGTTCCTCTGATCTCATCCTCGCATTTGAAAGACCAGAGCGGTTTTATCCCGCCGGTGGGAACTGGTATTGCCGACGTGATCTTGGCAAGTGTCCCGGTCTTTCGCGCCACATTCATCAACGCTTCCTTCATCGACTCCGCACTCTTAAAACGATCGGAAGGGTTATATTGCAGGGCTGTGTTGACCACAGCTTCAAACTCCACCGAAACATTCGTGTTAATGCGGCGGATGGGACGCTCTGCGAAAGAGAAGGGCGGCTCAAGGCGCGGGTCGCGGCGCGTGATCGCGTGGTGCAACGCTGCGCCCAGCGAATAAATATCAGCGATCTGGGTTGCTTCTCCACGATATTGTTCGGGAGGAGAATATCCTTCCGTACCGATCATGGTGCCTTTTTGCCCGGTCTGAAACGTCTTCGCGATGCCAAAGTCCACCAATACCACATCCCCATTGTGGTTGATCATGATATTGGAAGGCTTCATGTCGCGGAAGATGATCGGGTCGGGCTTATGTCCGTGTAAATATTCCAGCACGTCACAAAGCTGGATCGCCCAGCTGATCACCTGGTCTTCAGGCAAGAAGCCGTTCGCATCCCCAATCACGGTTTCAAGGTCCTTGCCGTGGATGAATTCCAACACAAGGTAGGAATGATCGTTCTGAGTGAAGTAATCGTAAATTCGCGGAATGGATGGATGGTTGAGCGTGGCAAGCAGATTCGCTTCCCGCTCAAAATTCTGCACGATGGTCTGGCGCACAAGTGGATCCGGAGCCTGGTTGATCATCTCCTTCACAGCCACCAGTTTCACCACATTCGGAAAATGCAGATCACGAGCGCGATAAACAGAGCCCATGCCGCCTACACCAATTACATCCTGGATGTTATAACGATTAACAAGCGTAACTCCAGACTGCAATTGCTGGCGAGGACGTTGATCATCCGATTCCGGACCTATTGGGGATGTAATATTTCTTGTTTCCAGAAGAAGCTCCTGCTCACTGTGGGGTGAATTAATGAATTATAGTGTGCAGTTGAGGGAATTGCAAATGTCTACGGTTGCAGGGAGTGGCTAAATGTGTGGGCTAAGGAAGTCCATCACATGTGCAGGGTAATTCGGAAAACGTTGTTGATAAAGTTGCCTGCCATTGAAACAATAAACAAAAAGACGCAGAGCGCACTCAAG
>Ga0172373_10001385_pt1 | contig 39320 bp, 35 predicted proteins | sample Lak10m_2_FD_114546 | JGI IMG/M metagenome (GOLD analysis project Ga0172373, IMG submission 114546) | Freshwater microbial communities from Kabuno Bay, South-Kivu, Congo - kab_092012_10m | ecosystem: Environmental > Aquatic > Freshwater > Lake | place: Democratic Republic of the Congo... | reverse complement strand
TCTGCTTCGGCTTCTTCACGTATTCACTGGCGGCAAAACTCATTTGTTTCATGGTGGCTTGAGAGAGTGGTTGGCTCATTCACAATTTTACAGGGCGGCAGACTTGTTCAGGGCTTCCCTAACTATTAAGATCGACAGAGTCAAATTCCATCGTTTCCAGCTTCTTTCTTAGCCCTCATTATCGCTCCGATAACTGCACCAACCCCAACTGGCAAATAGATGAAAGAAGCGAATATCGGCAATATGTACATTATTAAAAGAAATACTACATATCCCTCTACATATGCTGCCACTTGCTTACTTGTTTGATCTGATGCAATCAACTCCCATATCAAAACAAGCAAGCAAGTGGCTAGTAAATAGCAACCAGCATAGTTAATGGCGGGGAATGGAATCACTGCCAGTTTGTGCTTTGTTACTAACCGTTGAAAAAGACCAATAATCAATAGGCTATTAACAGTAGTAACTATTGCTGAACTGTAGAAACTATGTGCTTTATGATGCCATTCAAAAATGAAAAGGGATACAGATAAAGCAGTAAAAAAGGTAATGGCAACTATCAAGAAAATCTTATATCTAGAAGGTATTTCGATGGTAAGTATTGCCTTTTTCATAACCTACACTCCTTGTGAATCAATGGTATCTAACACGATTGATGCATTGACACATCGCCAATGCCGTTAGGTTCCCTTATCAAACCGCCGATACTGCACCGCCTCGGCGATGTGCGCGGTCTGGATGTCGGCCTCGCCTTCCAGGTCGGCAATGGTGCGGGCCACCTTGAGGATGCGATGGTAGGCACGGGCGGAAAGGTTGAGGCGGCTGATGGCTTGCTTGAGTAGCCCGATCCCGGCCTCGTCGGCAACACAGTATTGGTCGATCTCCGTCGTGGAAAGCAGCGCATTGGCCTGGCCCTGCCGTTGCAGTTGGCGTTGCCGCGCGGCCTCGACACGGTCGCGTATGCTGGTGCTCGATTCGCCGCTGGCGGCAGCGGTCAGCTCGGATTCCGGCAGTGCCGGCACCTCGATCTGCAAATCGATACGGTCGAGTAACGGCCCGGAAATTTTGGCACGGTAGCGCGCCACCTGGTCCGGCGTGCAGCGGCATTTGTTGTTGTGGTGCCCGAGGTAGCCGCACGGGCAGGGGTTCATCGCCGCGATAAGCTGGACGCGTGCCGGAAAATCGGCCTGCCGCGCGGCACGCGAGATGGTGATGCGACCGGATTCCAGCGGCTCGCGCAGCACTTCGAGCACCGAGCGGGAAAACTCCGGCAATTCGTCCAGAAACAGTACGCCATGATGCGCCAGCGAGATTTCGCCCGGACGCGGATTACCGCCACCGCCCACCAGTGCCACGCCGGAGGCCGTATGGTGCGGCGAGCGATAGGGCCGGCGCTTCCAGTGTTCCAGCTTGAAGCTGCCGGTGAGCGAGGCAATCGCGGCCGATTCCAGCGCTTCGTCGTCGGTCATCTGCGGCAGGATGCCGGGAAAGCGCGCGGCCAGCATCGATTTGCCGGTGCCGGGCGGGCCCGACATCAGCACGCTGTGGCCGCCGGCGGCGGCGATTTCCAGCGCCCGCTTGGTTTGCGCCTGGCCTTTGACTTCGCTGAAATCGGGATAATCGCGGAAACCGGTTTCCGCGGCGGCGGTATGGCGCGCCAGCGGTTGTTGCCCGGCAAGATGCGCACAGACCTCCAGTAAAGTGCTTGCCGGGTAGATTGTCGCATCCTGCACCAGCGCCGCTTCCTGTGCGCTGGTTTGCGGCAGCACAAAAGCGCGGCCGTCGCGGCTGGCTTTCAGCGTCATCGCCAAGGCACCGCGTATCGGGCGCAGCTCACCGGTCAACGCCAGTTCGCCGGCAAATTCGTATTTGGCAAGCTGATCGGCAGGAATCTGGCCCGACGCCGCCAGGATGCCCAAGGCAATCGGCAGGTCGAAGCGCCCGCTTTCCTTGGGCAGGTCGGCCGGGGCGAGGTTGACGGTGATGCGGCGCGCGGGAAATTCGAAGCGAGCATTTTGCAGTGCGGCGCGCACGCGGTCCTTGCTTTCCTTGACCTCGGCTTCGGGCAAGCCGACGATAGTGAAATTGGGCAGGCCGTTGGCCAGATGCACTTCCACCGTGACCGGCGGCGCATCCATGCCGGCCAGACTGCGGCTATGCAGAACGGCCAAGCCCATTATTTGCTGCCCGACTGGCGTGCTTCGAGTTCGTTGAGCCTTTGTTCCAGCTGTTGCAGTTGTTCACGGGCGCGCAGCAATACCTGCGTCTGCACCTCGAATTCCTCGCGCGTCACCAGGTCCAGCCTGGCAAAAGCGCTTTGTAACAGACTGCGCAGGTTTTTCTCCAGATCGCCGGCCGGACTTTCACCGATCACCTGGCTGATTTTGCTGCTTATTTCTTCCATGAATTTGGCGTTCAGCATGCTGAGGCTCCTTAAAGTAACGTATCACGCGAGTTTAGCAGAGCCAATCCGGCCGAAAGTCGAAAGCATGGATTTTTTGCATTGCCAAAATGGGATAGCGGCATCTCCCGTGCATGCCTACATTGGCGTCATGATTGTCGGCGTATTGCCGGCGACTTGGAACTATGTTGAAAGGGGAGCAGGATGAGTCAAGCGAGTTTGAAGCCCACGCTGAACGTCTGGCATATGTGGGGGATTGCGGTGGGGCTGGTGATTTCCGGCGAATATTTCGGCTGGAGTTACGGCTGGGACAAGGCCGGTACGCTGGGTTTTCTGGTGACGTCGCTGCTGGTGGCCGCGATGTATACCACGTTCATTTTCAGTTTTACCGAGCTGACCACGGCGATCCCGCATGCGGGCGGGCCGCTGGCCTATGCCAGGCGCGCTTTCGGGCCCAAGGCGGGCTACATCGCCGGTTTTGCCACGCTGGTGGAGTTCGTGTTCGCGCCGCCGGCCATCGCCATGGCAATCGGGGCCTATCTCAATGTGCAGTTCCCGTCGGTCGATCCTAAAACCATGGCGGTCGGGGCTTACATCATATTCATGCTGCTGAATATCGTCGGGGTGCAGATTGCGGCGACTTTCGAGTTGTTCGTCACCCTGCTGGCGATAGTCGAGCTGCTGGTGTTCATGGGCGTGGTGTCGCCAGGTTTTTCGATGAGCAATTTCGTGGCGCACGGCTGGGCCGGCCAGGACAGTTTCAGCTGGGCGGTGTTGCCTGGCATCGTGGCGGCCATACCTTTTGCCATCTGGTTCTTCCTGGCAATCGAAGGCGTGGCGATGGCGGCCGAAGAAGCCAAGGATCCGCGGCGGACGATACCTCTCGCCTACATTTTCGGCATCCTGACCTTGCTGGTGCTGGCTTTCGGCGTGATGATCTTTGCCGGCGGCGCTGGCGACTGGAAGGCGTTGTCCAACATCAATGACCCGTTGCCGCAAGCCATGAAGATGATCGTCGGTGAAAACAGCGGCTGGCTGCACATGCTGGTGTGGATCGGCCTGTTCGGCCTGGTCGCCTCCTTCCACGGCATCATTCTCGGCTATTCGCGCCAGATCTTTGCCCTGGCGCGCTCCGGCTACATGCCCAAGTATTTCTCGGCAGTGCATCCCGACTTCAAGACGCCGCACCGCGCGATCATCGCCGGCGGCATCGTGGGCATCGCCGCCATTTACAGCGACGACCTCGTTTCGTTCGGCGGCATGACGCTTACTGCCAACCTGATCACCATGTCGGTGTTCGGCGCCATCGTCATGTATATCATGTCCATGCTGAGTCTGTTCGCACTGCGCAAGAAAGAGCCCAAGCTCAGCCGTCCGTTCCCGGCCATGGGCTATCCCTTGTTCCCAGCCGTGGCGCTGGGGCTGGCAGTGGTCTGCCTGGTCACCATGATCTACTACAATCAATTGCTGGCCATGCTGTTTGCCGGCTTGATGGGTCTGGGTTACCTGTATTTTCTGACGACGCACGAGCGGCGCGCGGCTTCGGAGGACCATATCATGCGCGGGCCGTTTGAAACCGTTGCGGCAGAAATCGCTGCGATCAAAGTATAAGGATGTGACATGGCATACCGCCACACCGTAGGTTCAGAGAGTTATGTGTTTCGCGACTTGAAGGATCTGCTTGCCAAGGCGACGCCGGCGCGGTCCGGCGACTATCTGGCCGGTGTGGCGGCCGGCAGCTACGCCGAGCGCGTCGCTGCCAAGATGTGTCTGGCCGAGGTGCCGCTCGAGCGTTTCCTCGAAGAGCTGCTGATTCCCTACGAAAGCGATGAAATCACCCGCCTGATCGTCGATACCCACGATCAGGCGGCTTTTGCAGAAATCGCCCATCTCAGCGTCGGCGATTTTCGCAACTGGCTGCTTTCGGACGTAGCGGATACCGCCGCACTGGCCCGCATCGCCCCCGGCATCACGCCGGAAATGGCGGCTGCGGTCAGCAAGATCATGCGCAATCAGGATTTGATCCTGGTGGCGAAAAAGTGTCGTGTCGTCACCGCGTTCCGCGACACCATCGGGTTGGAAGGGCGGCTTTCGGTGCGCCTGCAGCCCAATCACCCGACCGACGACGTACGCGGCATTGCCGCCTCGATGATAGATGGCCTGCTCTACGGCGCGGGCGATGCCGTCATCGGTATCAATCCGGCCACCGACAGCATTCCGGCGCTGATGGAGCTGTATTACCTGATCGACGATTTCATCGGCACTTTCGAGATCCCCACCCAGTCCTGCATCCTGACCCATGTGACCAACCAGATCCAGGTGATGGAAAAAGGCGCTCCCGTCGACCTGGTGTTCCAGTCGATTGCGGGGACGGAAAAGGCCAATCGCGGCTTCGGCATCTCGCTGGCCATCCTCAAGGAGGCGCACGAGGCGGCGCTATCGCTGAAACGCGGAACCGTCGGCAACAACGTCATGTATTTCGAGACCGGGCAGGGTTCGGCCTTGTCCGCCGATGCCAGTTTCGGCATCGACCAGCAGACCTGCGAAGCGCGGGCCTACGCCGTGGCACGCCACTTCGACCCGTTGCTGTCGAATACCGTGGTCGGCTTTATCGGCCCCGAATACCTTTACGACGGCAAGCAGATCACGCGTGCCGGGCTGGAGGACCACTTCTGCGGCAAGCTCATGGGCGTGCCGCTGGGCTGCGACGTCTGCTACACCAACCACGCCGAAGCCGACCAGGACGACATGGACAACCTGATGACGCTGCTGGCGGCGGCCGGGCTGACCTTCATCATGGGCATTCCCGGTGCCGACGACATCATGCTCAACTACCAGAGCACCTCGTTCCACGACAGCCTCTACCTGCGGCAGTTGCTCGGCTTGAAGCCGGCACCGGAGTTCGAGGGATGGCTGGAGCGCATGGGTATCACCCGCGATGGCCGGGTACATCCGGTGGCGGCGACCCACCCGTTGCTGGCAAAAGCGCCGCGTGCGCTCAAGGCGGCATAGCATGGCCGATCACAAACTCGTTGCCAGCGACCCCTGGACCCATCTCAAAGCCTTCACGCGCGCTCGCATCGCGCTGGGGCGCAGCGGTACCAGCCTGCCGACGCAGGAAGTGCTGAATTTTGCCTATGCCCATGCCATGGCGCGCGATGCCGTGCATGCGCCGCTCGATGTCGAGAACTTCTGTGAACAGTTGCATGCGGCGGGTTTTGCCACATTGCAGGTGCAAAGCGCCGTGCCCGACCGGGCCAGCTATTTGTTGCGCCCCGATCTCGGGCGTCGGCTCGATGCGGCTAGCGTCAACCGCTTGCAGGACGACCCCCGCAAAGGCTGCGATGTCGCGCTGGTGGTCGGCGACGGGCTGTCTTCGCTGGCCGTGTCGAGCCATGCGCTGGCAGTACTGCAGGCCTTGCGCAAGGTGTTTCCCGGGCACTGGAGCATTGCCCCGGTCGTGGTGGCGACGCAGGCGCGGGTGGCGTTGAGCGACCATGTCGGCGAACTGTTGCAGGCGCGGCTGGTGGTGATGCTGGTGGGCGAGCGTCCGGGCCTGACTTCGCCCGACAGCCTGGGCATTTATATCACTTACGAGCCCAGGGTCGGCCGCCAGGACGCCGAGCGCAACTGTATCTCGAACGTGCGTCCGGAGGGGCTCAACTATCTGGATGCCGCGCGCAAGACCTGCTGGCTGGCTGGCGAGGCACTACGGCTCAAGCTGTCCGGGGTCGCGCTCAAGGACGAGAGCGATGTGGCGGAGATTGCATCAGCGGCGGTGCCGGCGTTAACCGACCATAGTTGATCTGCTAGGGAAGCGCCGATTTATTCGTTTTCGTCATTCCCGCGTAGGCGGGAATCCAGCTATTTAACCCAGATAATCCATTTGGGCGTAGGTCGGGCTTCAGCCCAACATGTCGGGTTAAAACCCGACCTACAACCCATTGATTTTTCACTGCCGCAAGGGCTAATAAACTATCTGGGTTTAATTTGACTAGGGCGTGTTCACACTAATTTCCCGCCTACGCTGGAATGACGAATTAATCATTGCTAGATGACGCTGCAGTTCTGACGTCGAACCTGCACCCTGAACGGCTGTGAGTGGAGTGCACAATCCAAGACGATTGGAGTTATACTAAATTTTTTGTTGAGTTAGTATAACTTTCGTGGTTATACTAGATAAAACTAAAAGTTAGTATAACCATGGCCCTGTACGAAGAACTGACATCCGTAGCACAGACTGCATATGCGCAGTTGCTGGACGTTGCCTTGACCACAGAGCATATGCGCACGGTTGCCGACCTTTCTGGTTCATTCGCATCAAAGACCGTCAAAGGTCACCAATATTGGTACTACCAATACTCCGAGCCATCGGGAAATCTGAAACAAATATTCGTCGGCCCGGATAACGATGCAGTTAGATCGCTGATCGAAGAAAAAAATCGGCCTGGAGCAACCGAGGGCTTGATCCCTTTAGCCGCCAGTGCTGTCGCGTTAGGCTGCAGCAACGTGCTGCCAAAACACTTGCGTGTAATCCGCAGGCTTTCTGAATATGGTTTCTTCCGTGCGGGCGGCGTGCTGATAGGCACACATGCATTTTTGGCATATGGAAATATGCTGGGCGTACATTGGGGAGATTCTTCACTTACGCAGGACATTGATTTTGCCCACGCCGGTAAAAACGTAGCCTTGGCACTGCCTTCGAATATCGAGGTGCAGACTCATGAAGCGATTCAGTCCCTTCAGATGGGCTTGCTGCCTATCTCCGGCCTTCAAGGTAAAACAGGGGCCACCTATCTTGCGCCCCGTGACCCGGGTTTCCGCCTGGACTTCCTGACGACGATGCATCGAGGCGGCGAGGAGAAGTATGAGCATCCGCAACTTCATGTCACGCTGCAGCCGCTCAAGTTCATGGAGTATTCACTGGTCCAGGTGCAACAAGCTGTCCTGTTCAATGCAGAAGGAGCCGTTGTTGTGAATATCCCTCACCCGGCAAGATATGCCCTGCATAAGCTCATTGTGTACGGCGAAAGAGCAGGCACATACGCTGCGAAATCAGGTAAGGACTTAATTCAGGCCGCGTCGCTTTTGCAATATTTCAAGCGCAGCCGGACATGGGAAATCAAGCAAGCCTATGACGACTTGATGAGCCGGGGCAAAGGGTGGGGGGTGCGTTTCGAGCGAGGCTTGGCCGCTATCGAGAATGCCTACCCTGAGCTTGAAGTGAGGAACTGGTTAATTTAGATTGAGTACGCCACAGGAACTAACCTCGTCATTCCCGCGCAGGCGGGAATCCAGATGATTCGGAAATCCCCGCGTAGCGGTTCAATATTGCCTGCCAAATGGTTTGTTTGGCTGGATTCCCGCCTGCGCGGGAATGACGGTGCTAATGAGTTGTTTAGGTTCGTTAACCGACCGTAGCCGATCCGCTGCGCCGCAAGGTGTCCGAGGGCAGCTCGCCGAACAGTTTTTTGTATTCCTGCGAAAAATGGCCGAAGTGCCAGAATCCCCAGGCGGTCGCAGCTTCCGTCACCGAGCACGATTCCTTGAGCATCTGCCTCACGGCGTTGAGCCGCTGCGCACGCAGGAATGCCACCGGATTCATCCCCACCAGGTCGTTGAAGCAGTATTGCAGCGTGCGGCGGCTGACGCCCAGTTCGCGGCACAGCGCTTCGATATTGAGCGTGCTGTCCTTGTCCTGTACCGCGTGCAGGTAATCCTGCGCTTGCTGCACGATTTTCCAGCGCCGCTGGGCGGAAAGGCCTTCCGCGTGTTTTTCGTCGTCCGTCAGCAGGTCGGCGACGCACGCCAGCGTGGCATCGCGTAGCTGGCGGCGGAAGTTTTCGCTCTGCAGCAGGGCGGGGTGGTGTTTGCACAGGTCGAACATCGCAAACAGAAAGGCGCGCGCCTGGCCGATGAGCGCTGGGGATACCGCCCGCAACTGCGCCGACTGATCGATGCCGGCGGCAAGATCGGCTTCGCTCATCCAGCCTTGCAAAATGGCGCGGGGGATGACGATGCCGCCCATGGTGAGATGCGCGGGAGAATAAAACTCGAAACCCGAAGTCCCGGAAAAAATATGGATGGCGTTGTGCTGCATGGTTTCGCCGCAGAACAGGCCGCGCTCCTGGGCGTGCAGCGGGATGCCGAGCGCGAGCACGTCGTCGTCGAGCTTGCCGCTTTGCTGCAGCGCCTGGCTGGTGGATTCCGAGAACAGGTGGATGTCGTCGAAAAACAGCTCGACGATCGCCCCCGTGAAGCGGCCGGCAGAAAGCTGCGCATAATGCTGGTTCCAGCCTTGCAGCAGGGTCGCCTGTTCGTCAAAGTCGCGCGTCCGCGACTGTTTCAGCGCGGCAACGGCTGACTGTCCGGCAGGAGGTTGAGGCGATGACAAGGGCATGAGCGACTCCTTGAACAAGGGCGGGTGACGAGTTGGAAATCTAGCGCTTTGTCATTGAATTAGCAATAAATAAGCCAATTTATTTGGGCGGAAATGCGGTGTTTTGGATTATGCTTGCATCATTATGATTTCGTGGGGTCATCAGCGTGCTCTATGATCCTATTGATAAGCATCACCATGCACTCATGAGGGAATCTATGCGTGATCGCAACTATCTCTTCAACAATGCTGATTGGCATTCCGTAGATCAGCACCAGCGAAAAGAACTCGCGAAAGAGATCGATAGCATCAACGGTGACAGGTTGCTCAACAGTTCCGTTGATGATCTATGTGACTATTTCGAGAAAAAGTACAGAATCGAAGTACCAGTCTTGAGGCCGGAGGACATCGTCGCAGATCAACGCGAAACCAAGATTGATGTAAGTGGTGATCGGAGCCGGCATTTCAGCAAACCAGGCCAACCGTTCTACGTGAATGGCACAACAGTAGAAATTTCAGTGCCGTTCGAAGGAGATTCTGAGGCATTCAAAATTCAACCGACCAGCTTCACAGTGAATCCACCTCGTGCCGAAGTAAACAACAACAACCTCATCATAAGAATCGAGGGAACCGATTTGTCGGCGGAGCGAGTTCGAACTGAGGTGAATAGAACAATTGCGGAAATTGAAGGGTATTTGGTTACCTTGCGTTCAAACGCGCAAGGTTTGAATTCTCAGGTTCGATCAATTGCGCGAGGTGCAATTGAGCAGAGGCGTGGTAAGTTGCTAAAGGATCGAAATCTTCTTGGTGACCTTGGTTTCAAGATCAAAGAACGGGAAGGTGAGTCACGCACCTATGCTGCACCAGAAGTGCGGCGGAAACTAATCCCGTCGCTTCCCGTAGCAAGTGCGACCCCATTCAAACCAGAGCCGACTTTGGCAAGCGCTGACTATGACCATATCCTGAGCGTTATTCAAAATATGGTTCACGTAATGGAAAGAAGCCCTTCGGCATTCACGTCGATGGACGAAGAATCAATTCGATCTCACTTTCTTGTGCAGTTGAATGGGCACTATGAAGGCCAAGCAACGGGGGAAACTTTCAACTATCAAGGCAAGACCGACATTCTCATTCGATTAGAGGGGAAGAATATTTTCATCGCGGAGTGCAAGTTTTGGTCCGGGCCAAAAAAACTACTTGAGACCATAGATCAACTGCTTGGCTACAGTTCATGGCGAGACACCAAAGTTGCCGTCATCATTTTTAATCGCAACAAAGATTTCACAAAAGTCTTGGAGTCCATGCAGGAAACAAGCAAGGGTCACAGTAACTTCAAACGCCAAATTGCTTTTGCCTCCGAAACCATGTTCCGTTATGTATTTGCCCACCGGGATGACCAAAACCGGGAGTTGCTACTTACCGTTATGGCATTCGATGTTCCTGTCTAGCCAATGCCCAACCCCGTTAGATTTCTTTCTCCCGCCCTCATGGCCCAGTATCCGCATCTTGTACAACTAGCTTGGTACACGGTTGAGCAACTTGTCACCGACTGGGCAAAGAACCCCCACTATTGGGAACGTGAGATCGATATTCAAAGTGAATTGAAGGGGCGTCTAGCAACCATATTTTCCCTGATCGGGCGTGGTGAAGTCATTTCGCGGGAAGAAGGTTCTCCTGCTTCACCGGGTCTGAAAACCTATCGCTTTTCGCGGGTCGCTTGCGAACCATCGATAAGCTATACGTACTCCGATGGGGAACAGTATCGGGCAATGCCGGACATAGTAGTGTGGGATGCATTGCCTGACCCATTACAATCACCTGAGGATGGCTGGCCCATTTTGTGGGCGTGTGAAATCAAGTACAAAAATTCCACTGCAACGGAGTGGGATATCGAGAAACTCGGTTATTTGTTGGATCAAAAGCGAATCCAGTTTGGCTGTTGGTTGGTCTTTTGCATGGACGACTCGTTAGAAAAACCGTTGGTATCCTGGACCAAGTCCGCGCATGGAAAACACTTATGGAAATGTATTGCTTCGGCACCATCATCATTCGGAATACAAGAAATCTAATATTTCGCTCAACCGGACCTGTGCGAAGAGCCGCACACAACTCCGGGGTCAGGAATAGATTTATGTTTCATCTCATCACTCCTTGCTGTTGTTTCTTATTGAGTTCTCCACCAGCTTCCCGACTTGGCAACACAGTTCCCTCGCGATAGCAGGAACCGGCATGTAGTGCCGGCCCCGTCTCAGCATGCACCAAAAGTTTACAAAAACCCCAAAGTGGTGCGCCCATTTCGCGGCATTCTTATCCATAAAATCCAGAAGAACCCTGTAACCATATGATTTGATGGCGCTCATTCCAATGGCATGCCGATTGCTTTTGGTATTACTGTAATTCACTTCAGTAATACCAATCCAAGGAGGCATGTCATGAAGTCGTCAGCAAAGCGTGGTTTTTTGAAACAGGTATTAATCGGCGTGGCGATGTTGTCCGCCGGTGCGGCATGGGCGGGTACGCCGCTCAAGATCGGGTATAGCGACTGGCCGGGCTGGGTGGCCTGGCAGGTGGCGATCGAGAAGGGCTGGTTCAAGGAAGCGGGCGTGGACGTGCAGTTCGACTGGTTCGATTATTCGGCCTCGATGGACGCCTTTGCTGCCGGCAAGATCGACGCGGTGACCGTGACCAACGGCGATGCGCTGGTGATGGCTTCGGGCGGCGCCAAGAACGTGATGATCCTGCTCACCGATTATTCCAACGGCAACGACATGATCGTCGGCAAGCCGGGCATCAAGAGCCTGAAAGACCTGAAGGGCAAGAAAGTCGGCCTGGAAACCGGCTTTGTCGAGCACCTGCTGCTGCTGAACGGGCTGGAAAAAGCCGGCATGAAGGAATCCGATGTCACCCTGGTCAACACCAAGACCAACGAGACGCCGCAAGCCCTGGCCTCCGGCGACCTGGCGGCTATCGGCGCCTGGCAGCCCAACTCGGGCGAGGCCATGAAGCGCGTGCCCGGCGCCAAGCCGATCTACACCTCGGCCGACGAGCCCGGACTGATCTACGACGTGGTGACGGTAAACCCGGCCAGCCTGTCCAGCCGCAAGGCCGACTGGCAAAAGGTGGTCAAGGTGTGGGGCAAGGTGGTGAGCTACATCAACGACCCGAAGACGCAGCCGGATGCGGTCAAGATCATGTCCGCGCGCGTCGGCCTCAAGCCGGATGCCTATCAGCCCTTGCTCAAGGGCACCAAGCTGCTGAGCCTGGAGGACGGCAAGAAGGTGTTCGTCAAGGCTGATGGCTTCAAGTCGCTGTACGGTTCCAGCAAGATTGCTGACGACTTCAATGTGAAGAACGGCGTCTACAAGCAGCCGCAGGATCTGGCCAAGGCCATCGATCCTTCGTTGGCTACCAAGTAACCGGCAAGACGGAAAGGCGCGGGAATGAATTTGTCATCCTGGTTCGCGGTGCGCAGGGAACTGTCGCCGCACAAGAGAACCATGCTGGGCGTCGGTTCGTTCCTGCTGCCTTTGCTGGTGTGGTGCATTGTCAGTTATGTGCCGGTTGTCTGGCACCCGATGGTGCTGGTGAGTAATCCCGGCGCTGTCGATTATTTTCAGGTTGGCATGCTGGTGGACAAGGCCACCTACAACGACGAGCTGGCCGGCATGCAGTCGCTGGGCAAGGCCGTGCCGCAGGGCGAGCCGGCCAATCCGATTTACCTCCCCGCCCCGCACGAAGTGGCGAGGGCGCTCTACACCGCCTTTACCACCGCGCCGGAGCAGCGCGACGGGCAGTGGCTGCACGAAAGTTTGTGGCACAGCATACAGATCATATTCTGGGGCTTCGTGCTGTCGTCGCTGATCGGTGTGCCGCTGGGCATCTTGTGCGGCACTTATAGTGCCGTATCCCGGCTCAACGAGCCGTTCGTGGAATTTTTCCGCTATCTGCCGGCGCCGGCTTTCGGCGCGCTGGCGGTGGCGATACTGGGCATTTACGACGGACCGAAGATTGCGATCATCGTCATCGGCACACTGTTCCAGCAGATCCTGATCATCGCCAACACCACGCGCAAGCTGGACTATGCGCTGATCGAAGCGGCCCTGACGTTGGGTACGCGTCGGCTGAAACTGCTGTTCCACGTCGTCCTGCCCGGCATTTTGCCGGAGTTGTACCGCGACCAGCGCATCTTGCTGGGGTGGGCGTGGACTTACCTGATCGTGGCCGAGCTGATCGGCACCTCGTCCGGCATCACCTGGTTCATCACCCAGCAGGCGCGCTACCAGCATTTCGACAACGTCTACGCCGCCATCTTCATTATCGGCCTGCTCGGCCTGGGTGGCGATCTGCTGCTGGCGGCCCTGGGCAAGAAGCTGTTCCCGTGGGACAGACCGGCCAACAAGGAATAACGACTGTGAGGAATCACTGTGAATAACCAGATCAGTCTGCCGAGCTACCTCGAACAATCCGCGGCCGTTAGGGAGCGCTTCGACCGCCTCAAGGCGCGCGAGGTCATCCTCGAAGTGAAGCAGCTCGGCAAGGTATACAAATCGAACAAGGGCGACGTCACTGCGCTGCAGGACATCAACTTCAAGACTCACCGGCGCGAATTCGTCTGCGTCATCGGCCCTTCCGGCTGCGGCAAATCGACCCTGATCCGCATCCTGGCCGGGCTGGAATCGCACACTTCGGGCGATGTGCTTCTCGACGGCAAGCCGGTCACCGGCCCCGGCCGCGACCGCGGTATGGTGTTCCAGGGCTATACCCTGTTCCCCTGGCTGTCGGTCAGGAAGAACGTCATGTTCGGCCTGGAGATGAACGGCATGAGCGCTTCCGAAGCCGGACGCGAAGCCGAATTGTGGCTGGAACTGGTCGGGCTGGAACGGTTTGCCAACTCCTATCCGCACGAGCTGTCCGGCGGCATGAAACAGCGCGTGGCCATCGCCCGGGCGCTGGTCAACCAGCCGCGGATCTTGCTGATGGACGAACCGTTCGGCGCGCTGGATGCGCAATCGCGCGCCAAGATGCAGGCGCACCTGCTGGAAATCTGGCGCAACATCGATATCACCATTTTGTTCATCACCCACGACCTCGACGAAGCCATTTTCCTGGCCGACCGTATCCTGGTGCTGAAGGCGCATCCGGGAGAAGTGCAGGAGCTGATCGAGGTTTCGGTGCCGCGTCCGCGTAGCGCGGAACAATTCGTCAGCCCGGAATTCCTCGCGACCAAGGCCAGGCTGGAAGCCCTGATCCACCCGCCCGAAGCTGTCGTGGAAACGAAGGACGACGAAGTGAAGCCGCACATGATCCGATTCGTCAACGTCGCGGACAACGTGGAGTGAGCATGGAAAAGCTTTTGAACCGCCAAGATGCCAAGAGCGCCAAGCACAGGCGGAGAAAGTTACCAACACGCTGGCTATCCAGTGGTTTCTTGGCGGCCTTGGCGTCTTGGCGGTTCAAACAATTTTTTGGATGAAAAATGACAACTCTCTGGACACAACTTGCCTGGTCAGAATTGCCTGCCAAACTGGCGGCGGCCAACCATGCCGCCATCCTGCCCATAGGCGCTACCGAGCAGCACGGCCCGCACATGGGCTGCGGCATGGATTACGTGCTGGCCGACATTCTGTGCAGCGCCGTGTCGGCGCAAACCGGCGTGCCCATGCTGCCGACCATGCCTTACGGCTGTTCGCTGGGGCATAGCCAGCGCTGGCCGGGCACCTTGGCGGTACAGCCGATCACGCTGATCAACCTGATGAAAGACCTCGGCGACTGGGCCTATCACAGCGGCGTGCGCCGGCTGTTCATCGTCAACACCCACGTCACCAACGCCGCGCCGTTGCGTTGTGCGCTGGAGATGCTGCGTGCCGAGCACGACGACATGATGGTGGCGGTATTCAACTCGGCGGTCATCAGCCAGCGCGTGCGCGAATTCCACTTTGCCGACGGTGACGACTGGCACGCCAACGATGCCGAGACTTCGCTGATGCTGGCCAAGGCGCCGCACATGGTGCGCGCCGACAAGCTGCATGAGGCCGACGACCCCGACCGCACCGACGGGCTGGTGTTCTCGCATCCGGTCAACCGCACCAGCACCAACGGTGTTACCGGCAAGCCCAGTATTTCCAGTGCAGAAAAAGGCGAGCAGTGGTTCCGCTGGATGGTGGAAGACCTGAGCGCATTGATCCAGAAAGGCATGAGCGAGCAGCCGCCCTTGCCGCATTCGTATTTCGACAGCTGTTTTACAGAGGATGCACAGGTATGAAGACCAAGGAACAAATCGACGCGATCCAGAAGGATCTCGAAGCCAAAGGGGTGAAATATTGCATCGGCGCCTACGTGGACATCCACGGCGTGCCCAAGGCCAAGGTGGTGCCGATCGACCATTTGCAGCAAATGGCGAAAGGCTCGGAACGCTACACCGGCTATGCGCTGGACGGCCTGGGGCAGGCGCCGAGCGACGACGAGTTGAATTCCATCCCCGATCTCGACCATATCATCCCGCTGCCGTGGGAGCCGAAGGTGGCCTGGATGCCGGCCGACAACGGCTTTCAGGGCCAGCCTTACCCGCTCAATACGCGAGTGGCGCTGAAGAACGTGATGGCACAGGCGGCAGAGATGGGCTTCGGTTTCAACCTCGGCATCGAATGCGAAATTTACCTGCTCAAGCAGGAAGCGGACGGCTCCTTGACGGTACCCAATCCCGACGACAAGCTCACCAAGCCGTGCTACGACGTGCGCGGCTTCATGGACAACTTCGGCTGGCTGGACAAGATGGCGACCGCGATCAACGGCCTGGGCTGGGACTTGTATTCGTTCGACCACGAAGACGGCAACAGCCAGTTCGAGTTCGATTTCAACTACAGCGATGCGCTCACCATGTGCGACCGCTTCACCTTCTTCCGCTACATGGCCAAGCACTACGCCAAGGAAGACGGCCTGCTCGCCACAATGATGCCCAAGCCGTTTGCCGACAAGACCGGCACCGGCGCGCATTTCAACATGTCGCTGTACGACCTCAAGACCGGCAAGAATTTGTTTGCCTGCGACCCTGCCGACGATCCGCGCGGCATCGGCCTCACCACGCTGGGCTACCAGTTCATCGCCGGCATCCTCAAGCACGGACCGGCGCTGTGCGCCGCATTCGCCCCCACGGTCAACAGCTACAAGCGGCTGGTGCGCCGGGGCAAGATGAGCTATTTCAGCTGGGCGCCGGTGTTCAACTCCTACGGCTCCAACAACCGCACCAATTCGGTCCGGGTACCGGCCGGCGGCGGACGTTGCGAGTCGCGCAACGCCGACGGTGCGGTCAACCCTTACCTGGCGGCCACGCTGGCACTGGCCGCGGGCCTCGAAGGCATACGCGAAGGGCTGAACCCGGGCAAGCCGAACGAGGACAACCTGTATGACATGAACGAGGCCGAACGGCAGGCGCGCGGCATCGACTTTCTGCCGCAGACATTGCAGGAAGCGGTCAAGGCCTTCGCCGACGATCCGCTGGTAGAACAGACCCTGGGCAAGGAGCTGCGCGACGAATTCATCACCTACAAGACCGAAGAATGGGAAACCTACCACCTGACGGTCAGCAAGTGGGAAATCGAACGCTACAGCTACATGTTCTGACCATGAACCTGAAAAAGAAAACCCGGCCGGTCAACCGCATCAGCATTTCGCTGCCGGACGACCTGCAGGCCGATGTCGATGCGATGGTGGCGATGCGCGGCTACGGCAGCCGCTCGCAGGCGGTCAACGACATGCTGCGCCAGCATGTCGCCGAACATCAGCGGCAGGTCGGCGACGAAGTGATGGTGGGTACCATCACCATCCTCTACAACAACGCCACGCGCGGCTTGCAGAAAGCCCTGGCGGACCTGCAATACCAGCACCTGGACGAGGTCATCAGCTCGCTGCACGTGCATTTGCTGGACAACCAGACCATGGAGGTGATCCTGGTGCAGGGGCCGGCGCAAAAGGTACAGGCCATTGCCGACCGGATCGTCACCCTGCGCGGCGTCATCACCGGCCGGCTGCAACTGATGGCGGCGGTAATCCCGCCGCTGCATCCGGCAACGGGCAAGAACTAGGGAACGAGACATGAACGATATCCTGTGGGAAGAAACCGTCCCCGGCGGCAATCACTGGTCCGGTGTGCTGCGGCGCGGCAGTGCCTTGCGCCTGACCGACCTCGAAGGCGGCGCCAACGTGGCGGCACTGTTCTACAACCGCGAAGAAAAGCTGGAGCGCTACAACATGCCGGATACGCTCAAGGCGCAGTACACGGCTTATCTGACGACGGGCAACGTTTGCTACTCCGACATGGGGCGCGTGCTGTGCTCCATCATCGGCGACAGCGTGGGCTGGCACGACACGTTCTGCGGCGTGTCGGATGCCGCGCTGGTGGCGCAAAAGTACGGCAGCGCCAACTTCCAGAGCCATCGCAACGACATGCTGCGCAGCGGCAGGGACGGCTTGCTGATCGAACTGGGCAAGTGGGGCCTGGGCAAACGCGACCTGGTGGCCAACGTCAATTTTTTCAGCAAGGTGACGGCCGACGATGCGGGCAGGCTGCACTTCCAGCCCGGCCACAGCCAGGCCGGCGACACGGTCGATTTGCGTTTCGACATGGATGTGCTGGTGGTGCTTTCCACCGCGCCGCACCCGCTAGACCCCAGGCCGCAATACAAGCCGGCAGCGGTCAAACTGACCGCCTGGCATGTCGGAACGGCCCCTGCGGACGATGTCTGTCGCAACGCTTGCCCGCAAAATCAGCGCGGTTTCATCAACACCGAACGCTTTTACGCGAGCCAGGAGCAATCATGCTGACGACAAGCAGGCTCACTCCGGAAACCGCCGTCCTCGACCAGGTTTGCGCCGCCGGCGAACCGTGGATGGGCGAAGTCAAAAAAGGCCAAGTATTCCGCATCCTCGATCTCGAAGGCAATCAGGCGGTGGATACCTTGTTCTACAACGCCGACGATCCCGAAGAGCGCTATAGCGCGGTGGATACCATCCAACGCCAGGGCGCCTTGTACCTGACCACAGGCTCGGTGTTGTACAGTTCCGAAGGCCGGCCGATGCTGACCATCGTCGCCGACACCTGCGGCCGTCACGACACGCTGGGCGGCGCCTGCGCGGCAGAGAGCAATACCGTCAGGTACGCGCTGGACAAGCGCCCCATGCACAGCTGCCGCGACAATTTCATGCACGCGCTGGCGCATTGCGAGTGTGCGACGCACCGCCACATGAGCAAGCGCGACATTGCCGCCAACATCAACTTTTTCATGAATGTGCCGGTGACGCCCGAGGGCGGCCTGAGCTTCGAAGACGGCATTTCGGCAGCGGGCAAGTATGTGGAAATGCGCGCCGAGATGGACGTGGTGGTGCTCATTTCCAACTGCCCTCAACTCAACAACCCATGCAACGCCTACAACCCGACGCCGATCAGGCTGCTGGTTTGGGATTAACCGTCACTCCCTCCCCCTCGATGGGGGAGAGGGGGCTTATGGGGTTTTACAGTATCTACAACAATGGGGCAGGACGACCTGCTCCGTAAAAGAACGACGGCGGGACGGCTCGCCGGGAGAAAACAATGTTTAGCAAGGTACTGATTGCGAATCGCGGAGAGATTGCTTGCCGCATCATGCGCAGCCTTAAGCAGATGGGCGTGGGTTCGGTGGCCGTCTATTCCGAGGCCGACGCCAACGCGCGCCATGTGCTGGAAGCGGACGAGGCAGTCTGCGTCGGACCGGCACCGGCGGCGGAAAGTTATCTCAGCGTCGAGCGCATTCTGGCGGCTGCCAGGCAAACCGGTGCGCAGGCCATCCATCCGGGTTACGGTTTCCTGTCCGAGAACCCGGCCTTTGCCGAAGCTTGCGAGGCCGCCGGCGTCGCCTTTATCGGACCGACGCCGCAGCAGATGCGCGACTTCGGCCTCAAGCACCGTGCGCGCGAACTGGCCGAGGCCAACGGCGTGCCGCTGTTGCCCGGTACCGGCCTGCTGGACGACGCGGTGCATGCACAGGCCGAAGCCGCGCGCATCGGCTACCCGGTCATGCTTAAAAGTACCGCGGGCGGCGGCGGCATCGGCATGCAACTGATCTGGAGTGCCGACCAACTGGTCGAGGCTTTCGAGTCGGTGCAGCGCCTGTCGCGCGCCAACTTCAAGGAAAGCGGTATCTACCTGGAAAAATACGTGCAGGCCGCGCGCCACATCGAGGTGCAGATTTTTGGCGACGGCCAGGGCCAGGTCATCGCCCTGGGCGAACGCGATTGCTCGGTGCAGCGCCGCAACCAGAAAGTCATCGAGGAAACCCCGGCACCCAACATCAGCGACAGCATTCGCCAGCGCCTGTGGCAGACTGCGGTCAGGCTCGGCAGCGCCATCTCGTATCGGTCGGCCGGCACGGTGGAGTTCGTTTACGACAAGGACAGTGGCGAGTTCTACTTTCTCGAAGTGAATACCCGCTTGCAGGTTGAGCACGGTGTGACCGAGCTGGTGAGCGGCGTCGATCTGGTGGAATGGATGGTGCAACTGGCGGCGGGTGACATGCCGTCGCTGGCATCTTACACGCACCAGCAGCAGGGCCACGCCATCCAGGTGCGGATTTACGCCGAAGACGCGAACAAGAATTTCCAGCCTTGCAGTGGCGTGCTGACCGAAGCCGTATTCCCCGCCGATGCCCGTATCGATACCTGGGTCGAGCGCGGCAGCGAGGTTTCGCCGTTCTACGACCCGCTCGTCGCCAAGGTGCTGGTGCATGCGGCGGATAGGCCGGCGGCGGTCGCCAAAATGCGCAGCGCGCTGGCCGCGACCAGGCTGGCCGGCATAGAAACCAATCTGGAATACCTGCGCCAGGTGTTCGACGACAGCGTTTTTCCGGCCGGCGAGCAGGTCACGCGCTATCTCAACGGTTTCCACTACCGTCCGGCCACCATCGACGTGCTGGAACCCGGCGTGCAAAGCACGGTGCAGGATTATCCGGGGCGGCTTGGCTATTGGGCGGTGGGCGTACCGCCGTCCGGTCCGATGGATCACCTCGCGTTCCGTCTGGCCAACCGGCTGGCCGGCAACGACGAAGGCGTGGCGGCGCTGGAACTGACCCTGATCGGGCCGACGCTGAAATTCAACTGCGACGCGGTGATTGCCCTGGCGGGTGCGCCTATGCAGGCGGAGCTGGAGGGCAAGCCGCTGGCTTCGTGGCAGGCGCATACGGTCAAGGCCGGCGACGTGCTGCGGCTGGGCAATATCCAGGGCGCGGGCTGCCGGGCTTATCTGGCGGTGCAAGGCGGCTTCGACGTACCGGATTATCTGGGCAGCAAGTCCACCTTTACCTTGGGCCAGTTCGGCGGGCACGGCGGGCGGACGTTGCGGGTGGGCGATGTCTTGCATCTGGACGGCCCCTCTCCCCAGCCCTCTCCCACCAGGGGAGAGGGAGCGATGTTGGCGGAATCGCTGCGACCGGCCTACACCCACGAATGGGAAATCGGCGTGCTCTACGGCCCGCACGGTGCGCCGGACTTTTTTACCGACGACGATATCGCCATGTTCTTCACCACCGCGTGGGAAGTGCATTACAACTCCAACCGCACCGGTGTGCGCCTGATCGGGCCGAAGCCGCAGTGGGCACGAACCGACGGCGGCGAAGCCGGGCTGCATCCGTCCAACATCCATGACAACGCGTATGCCATCGGCACCGTGGATTTCACCGGCGACATGCCGGTGATCCTCGGTCCGGACGGTCCCAGCCTGGGCGGTTTCGTCTGTCCGGCGACCATCGTGCAGGCCGAGCTGTGGAAAATGGGCCAGCTCAAGCCGGGCGATACGGTGCACTTCAAGCGCCTGACGCAGGCGGCGGCAACAGCGCTGGAACAGCAGCAGGATGCACAGATCGCCGGTCTGCAGACAGTCGCTGCGCCCATCATGGATTTTGCCGCACGCTCCGATACGCCGCTGCTGGATCGGGTCGCCGCCAGCGACACGCAGGTCGCTGTCGCCTATCGTCAGGCCGGCGACAGGAATCTGCTGGTGGAATACGGCCCGCTGGTGCTCGACCTCAACCTGCGCCTGCGCGTTCATGCCTTGATGCAATGGCTGGAGAAGCAGGCCATTCCCGGCATCCTCGACCTGACCCCCGGTATCCGTTCGCTGCAGGTGCATTACGACAACCGCTGGCTGCCGCTGGAGCGCCTGCTCGACATCCTGGCGCAGGCCGAACGCGACCTGCCATCCATAGAGGACATGGAGGTGCCGACCCGCATCGTGCACCTGCCGCTGTCGTGGGACGACGCGGCCACGCAACTGGCCATCGAAAAATACATGCAGTCGGTGCGCAAGGACGCGCCATGGTGTGATGTTTCAACGGGGCATGCCAGCAACATCGAATTCATCCGCCGCATCAACGGTCTTGACAGTATCGAGGACGTAAAGCGCATCGTGTTCGATGCCAGCTACCTGACCCTGGGGCTGGGCGACGTCTACCTCGGCGCGCCGGTGGCGACACCGGTCGATCCGCGCCATCGTCTGGTCACCACCAAATACAACCCGGCGCGCACCTGGACGCCGGAGAACGCGGTCGGCATCGGCGGTGCCTATATGTGCGTCTATGGCATGGAAGGCCCCGGCGGCTACCAGTTCGTCGGCCGCACCATCCAGATGTGGAACCGCTGGCGCCAGACGGCCGATTTCACCGACGGCAAACCCTGGCTGCTGCGCTTCTTCGACCAGATCCGGTTTTATCCGGTCAGCGCCGAGGAGCTGCTGCAAATGCGCGAGGATTTTCCGCGCGGCAAGTTCAAGCTCAAGGTCGAGGAGCAGACCTTCCGCCTCAAGGACTACAACGCTTTCCTCAGCGCCAACGCGGATTCCATCAATACTTTCAAGACGCAACAACAGGCGGCATTCGAGGCCGAGCGCGAACGCTGGATCGCCAGCGGCCAGGCGCACTACTCCAACGACCACGAAGTGGCGGAGGCCGGCACCGACAGCGAGCTGGAGCTGCCGCCCAACAGCCGTGCCGTGGCGTCGCACGTGGCCGGCAACCTGTGGCAGGTCAAGGTCAAGCCGGGCGACGCGGTGAAGCAGGGCGACGCGGTGGTCATCGTCGAATCGATGAAAATGGAAATCAACGTAGCCGCACCCTGCGACGGCACGATAGTCCACGTGTTCTGCCAGGAGGGCGGCCAGGTGGCGGCCGGGCAGGATTTGTTCGTCATTCAAACGGAAAGCTGACATGAGCGCCGCATTCAATCTGGAAATTTCCGCCCTGCGCGGCCAATACCTGGCCGGCACGCTGACGCCGAGCGCACTGGTCGAACAGCTGGATGCACGGATAGGCAAGGACGACCCGCGCCACATCTGGATTCGCAGGTTGACCCGCGACGAGATGCTGGTTTACGCACACAAGCTGGAAAGCCGCGACCCCGCCAGCCTGCCGCTGTACGGCATTCCGTTCGCCATCAAGGACAACATCGACCTGGCCGGCATCCCGACCACGGCCGCCTGTCCGGACTATGCCTACACGCCGCAAACCAGCGCGAGCGTGGTGCAGAAGCTGATAGACGCCGGGGCGATCCCGGTGGGCAAAACCAACCTGGACCAGTTCGCCACCGGTCTGGTCGGCACGCGCTCGCCCTACGGTGCCTGCCGCAACAGCATCGATCCCGATTACATTTCCGGCGGGTCCAGCGCCGGCTCGGCGGTGGCGGTAGCGCTCGGCATGGCCAGTTTCAGTCTGGGCACTGATACGGCCGGCTCCGGCCGGGTGCCGGCCGCGTTCAACAACCTGGTCGGCCACAAGCCCAGCTGCGGCCTGCTCAGTACCTCCGGCGTGGTGCCGGCCTGCCGCACGCTGGATTGCGTTTCCATCTTCGCGCGCAACGCGGCCGATGCGGCGACGGTGCTGGAAGTGGCGCAGGGATTCGATGCGGCCGATCCTTACTCGCGCCGTGCGCTGCCTGGCAGAGTTCTGCCGGGCGGCAGCTTCAGGTTCGGCGTGCCGCACGACGGGCAACTCGAATTCTTCGCCAACCCGGAAACGCCGGGGTTGTTCCGTGCCGCGGTAGAACGGCTGCGCAGCCTCGGCGGCGTGGCGGTCAGCATAGACTTCACGCCGTTCCTGGAAACCGCGCGCCTGTTGTACGAGGGGCCCTGGGTGGCGGAGCGTTACGCGGCCATCCGCGAGTTCATCGAGAGCAAACCGGACGCACTGTTTCCGGTCACGCGTCAGATCATAGTCGGGGCGACCAGATTCTCTGCGGCCGACACCTACGCCGCACTATATCGGCTCAAAGCCCTGCAAAGACGCACCGAAATGGTGTGGGACGAGATCGACGTTCTGCTCACGCCGACAGCGGGGACGATCTATACCGTGGCCGAGGTCGAGGCTGAACCGGTACGCTGCAATTCCAACCTCGGCTATTACACCAATTTCATGAACCTGCTCGATCTCTGTGCCGTGGCGGTACCGGCCGGATTCCAGTCGAACCGGTTGCCGTTCGGGGTCACGCTGTGCGCGCCGGCCTACTCGGATGCGATGTTGCTGGAACTGGCCGGATTGCTGGAATGACGGGGTAAGGTTAGCGCGCCATGAGTTGTCAGGTTCCTGCAAATTATCTCGGGCTATGGCAACGCACGGTTCTTGAGCAAGCCGGTAAGCGGGATGCCGAATCCTGTGTGTACTGGCTGCAGACCCGCTGTTGGCATGGCGATCTGCGCATACCACCAGGTCGGCCCGATTTCAGCCAGACCCGCTCCTTGCTGGAGTGTACGCGCAGGCAGTTGTTCTGGATGTTGCGGCAGGAGGGGTTTGCCGGAATCACCCGGGTGGATGGCGACATCTGCGAATGGCAGCGACGATACGATTACCGTCCGACCGGGGGGCGGGATATTGGGCGCATGGTTTGTGCGGAGCAGGCGATCGAAGAATATGGCGTAGAGCAGGAATATTTTGAGCGCTGGGTACGTGTACCCGGCGCCGCCGCACCGTATTCGGCCTGCCAGGCTGGCGAACACGACAAACCCGGGATACTGGTACGTGCCGGCGAGCATTTTTTATATTTCAGGCCGCGCAGGATCGATCAGGAAGAGGCCGGCAGATTATGGGCAGCGGCCAGAGCGCGACGCATTACAGAAGCGGGCTTGCGCCTGCTGGCGGATTTCGAAATATCCTTCGGCGCGATTGAGGCGTCGAAATGGCACATCCTGCACTCCACCCTGCCTTGGCGCGAGGACTGTGAGTTGCTGTTGGAAGGCAACTGGTGCGATCTGGGCGATAGCGACGAAAAGTGAGGAAACGAAATGTCTGAGTGGATAGAAGTTGCGGTCTGTGGCGCACATATGGACGGCCTGCCGTTGAATCATCAACTGCTGGGGCTAGGCGGGCAACTGGTGCTGCGGACCAGCACGGCCGCGCGCTACCGGCTGTACAAGTTGTCCGGTTTCGAGCCGCCACGCCCAGGACTGGTACGCGTGCATGGCCAGGGTCGCGAGATCGAAGTTGAAGTCTGGCGGCTGCCGCTGGAGCGCTACGGCAAGCTGGTTACGGCCGTGCCGGCCCCATTGTGCATCGGTACGCTGGAGTTGCAGGATGGTCGGATGGTTCAGGGCTTCTTGTGCGAGGCATATGCCACCGACGATGCCATCGATATTTCGGTGCTTGGCGGGTGGCGCGGCTATCTTGCCTCTTCGCATGTCGATGCTCCCAAATCCGACATTAACTCCTGATTTTTCTTGCCGCACCGCATCAATGCTCGTTTGAAATCGCAAATCGGTCACATTGCAGCCTCGATTTGTTGTGTTTTTGCAACATCGCCTTTGTTTTTTAAGAATTTTTCAAGTAGTTGAAATCCTGTCGACAAGCACGCCGCCCCGTATTGGTGCATTTTTCAACCTTATTCGACCAAGCCTTTTTATTTGTCCAAGGAATTGAATATTATGACGTTTAAATTTTTGCCGCCTTGGTTGTTGTGATAATTCCCTTCGGTGTTGCCAGGAAAAATGGAATATGTTGCGAAATTGGCACTGCAACGGTGCAATTTTGCAATGGCGCACCATTTGCAAACCAGAAAATAGGCGTGTTGTTTCAGATGACATCTAAGTTTAGTATCGTAACCACATGATTTTCATGACAATGAAATCTTGGCACGTGTGTTGCTTTTGTACTGTTGCTCTTAATATTTTGTGTTCTATTTTTGAAAGGAATTGCAATGCGCAAATCTCTACTACTCGCAGGTCTTTTAAGCATGGGTGCTGCCATGCCGGCTACCGTCATGGCAGAAGAAGCAGCGGCTGCTCCGGCTCCTGACTGGACTTTCCCTGCCAGTATCTCTTTTGTGAGCGACTATATTTTCCGTGGTCAATCGCAAACCTGGGGCCGCCCCGCTGCGCAGTTCGCCATTGAGGCCGACCACAAGTCCGGTTTCTATGCCGGTTTCGCTGCTTCCAACGTATCCGACGAATGGCTGCCGGGCGCCAATCTGGAAACCGACTTCTTTGCCGGTTATCGCGGCACCATTTCCGATTTCGGTTTTGATGTCGGTGGTATCTATTACTACTATCCCGGAGCCAATTGGGATGAGTCGCAATTCGTAGGAATGAACCGCAGCAACTCCCTCAACACGCTTGAATTGTACGCAAGCCTGAGCTACAAGTGGCTGTCCGTCAAAGCAGGTCGTGCCATGAACGAGTACTTTGGCTGGAGTACCAACAACTCCCCGGCTCTTGGCCACTTTCCAGGCGACCCCACTCTGTTTGGTTTTAACGGTGATGCCAAGGCAGGGGTAACTGGCAATACCAACGGTTCTTATTTCTACGAAGCCAACGCCGCGTACGAAGTGTTCCCGACCTGGACGTTGTCCGGTCAGATTGGCCATCAAGTCGTCAGTGACGCCAAGGGCCTGGACATCACCTATTACAAGGCGGGCGTCACCAAGGGTTTTGGCAATGGCTGGTCTGTTGGTGCGTTCTATTCCGGCACCAACGAACCGGATGCCTACAAGGACTTCATTACGTTGCGTAATGGCAACGGCAAGTCCGACGTCGCTCGCGACACCGGCTTCCTTACCATCAGCAAGAGCTTCTAAGACGCGTTTTAGTACTACCCGGCAGGCTGGACGAGCAACCCGGTCTGCCGGTTTTCAAAACACTCAAGTCAGGAGACTTTCATGAAATTCGTCACAGCCATCATCAAGCCGTTCAAGCTTGACGAGGTGCGTGAAGCCCTCTCCGCCATCGGCGTGCAGGGCATCACGGTTACCGAAGTCAAGGGTTTCGGCCGTCAGAAGGGACACACGGAACTCTACCGTGGCGCCGAGTACGTTGTTGATTTCCTGCCCAAGGTCAAACTTGAGGCCGCCATCGACGACAGCATGCTCGACCAGGTCATCGAAACCATCGAAAAATCCGCCAGTACCGGCAAGATCGGCGACGGCAAGATTTTCGTGTTCGATGTAGAACAAGTCATCCGCATCCGCACCGGTGAAACCGGTTCGGCTGCCCTTTAAGGAGCAAGACATGAAACGCTTATTTTCTGCTCTGCTGATTGCAGCAACCCTCGGTTTCAGCGCAATGTCGCTGGCCGAAGATGCCGCTCCTCCAGTTGAGGCTGCTGCTGTTGCAGCCGAGGCGGCAGCTCCCGCAACGCCTGAGGCAGCTCCTGCCGCCGCTCCCGCTGAGGAAGCAGCAGCTCCCGCCGCCGCTACGCCTGCACCTGTCCCCAACAAGGGCGATACGGCATGGATGCTGGTAGCTACTGCCCTGGTCACGCTGATGACCATTCCTGGCCTGGCATTGTTCTACGGTGGCATGGTGCGCACCAAGAACATGCTGTCCGTGCTCATGCAGGTCTTCGTGATCTTCTCCCTGCTGGGCGTTCTGTGGGCGATCTACGGTTACAGCGTTGCATTTACTGGAGGTAGTGCCTATTTCGGTGGTTTGGGCAAGGCTTTCCTGGCTGGTATCACGCCTGATTCTGTAGGCGCAACATTTAGTAAGGGTGTAGTCATTCCCGAGTATGTGTTCGTGGTGTTCCAGCTTACGTTTGCAGCTATTACTCCGGCACTTATCATCGGCGCCTTCGCTGAGCGTATGAAGTTTTCCGCCATCCTGGCCTTTATGGTGCTGTGGTTCACCTTCTCCTATCTGCCTATGGCACACATGGTCTGGTATTGGGACGGTCCTGACGCGATCACCGATGCAGCTTCTCTGGAAACGGTCGTCGCTAATGCTGGCTTCCTGTGGGCCAAGGGCGCGCTGGACTTCGCCGGTGGTACCGTGGTGCATATCAACGCCGGTATTGCCGGTCTGGTTGGTGCCATATTGTTGGGCAAGCGCATCGGTTACGGCAAGGAAGCCATGCATCCGCATAGCATGACCATGACCATGATCGGCGCCTCCATGCTGTGGGTGGGCTGGTTCGGCTTCAACGCCGGCTCCAACCTGGAAGCCAACGGCCTGACTGCGCTGGTGTTCCTCAACACCATGATCGCGACGGGTGCTGCGACGGTATCTTGGGTACTGATCGAATGGATAGGCAAAAGCAAGCCTTCCATGCTGGGTGCGGCATCCGGTGCAGTTGCCGGTCTGGTGGCAATCACGCCGGCCTGCGGTTTCGTCGGCCCCATGGGTGCTATCGTCATCGGCCTGCTGGTTTCCCCGCTGTGCTACTTCTTCGTGGCCAAGCTGAAGTACATGCTGGGCTATGACGATGCACTCGACGTCTTTGGCGTGCACGCGATTGGCGGCATCTTTGGTGCTATGGCAACGGGCGTGTTCGTCAACCCGGCTCTGGGTGGCACTGGCGTGTGGGATTATGTCGCCAATGCAGTCGGTGCATACGACATGGTTGCCCAAGTCACCGCGCAGGCATGGGGCGTAGGTACCTCCATCATCTGGTCAGGTGTAGTGGCCTTTATTGCTTACAAGATTGTCGATGTCGCAATCGGTCTGCGTATCAGCGAAGAGTCCGAACGCGAAGGTCTGGATACGACCGAGCATGGCGAGCGCGCTTACAACTACTAAGCTGTAACCGGTAGTTTGCAGGCAAGAAAAGCGGGCGCGAAAGTGCCCGCTTTTTTATTGTGCATTTTTAGCCGATAGTACGCATAATTCAGGCAACGAAACAATTATTCAGGTAGATACAGCAATGCGGCGCAAGATGGTAGTCGGTAATTGGAAGATGCACGGCAGCATCAAGGAAAACAAGAGTCTGCTGACGAGCTTGATCGCCGGGGTGCACGATTTGCGCAACGCCGACTTCGTAGTATGTGCCCCCTCGCCCTATCTCTGTCAGGCACAGTCCCTGTTGCAAGGCAGCAATGTCGCCTGGGGCGCACAGAATCTGTGCTCGACCAAGGACGGCGCCATTACCGGCGCAGTGGCGCCCTATATGCTGGTGGATTACGGTTGCACGCATGTGATTGTGGGGCATTCCGAACGCCGCAACCTGTTCCATGAAACCGACGACACTGCCGCGGCACGATTCAACGCGGCGCTGGAAGTGGGCCTCATCCCGATTTTCTGCATGGGCGAATCGCGCGAAGAACGGGATTCCGACTGGACGGATTACATTGTCGGACGGCAACTGGACTCCATCATCCGGCGCTTCGGCCCGCAAGTGCTGGCCAGGGCCGTGCTGGCCTATGAGCCGCTATGGGCGGTCGGCACCGGCACTCCGGCCACGCCGGAGCAGGCGCAGGAGGTACACGAATTCATACGCAAGCGTATCGCGCGCTGCGATCCGGAAATTGCGGCTAATGTGCGCATACTTTATGGCGGCAGCGTGACCCCGGGCAATGCCGCGCAACTGTTTGCCATGCCGGATATTGACGGCGGGTTGATCGGCCGTGCATCGCTCAAGGCCGAGGAGTTCGTGCCGATTTGCCGGGCGGCGAATTGAGGGATGCAAGCCAAGGTCGGCTGAGCAATCCGTATCACGATGCTGCGTGAGCTGCCTTCCACGAAGCAGGTGCCTGGCGAAAAGATGCGCCGCTGGTTTTTCTGCCACGAACTTGACCTGGTCGTCTGGTTCGATAATGCGGGCCATCCGATCGGATTCCAGCTCGCATACGACAAGTATCGGGACGAGCATTCAATCGCATGGCATGTCGATCGAGGCTTTCGCCATTACCTTGTCGATGAAGGCAACCCGCTGGCCGGTGAGTCGGAAACCCCACTACTCTATGCCGATGGTGCTTTCAACGCGCCACGGGTCATCGACCGCTTTCGCTCGTTGTCGACCGAAATGCCGTTGCCCATTGCACAGTTTGTGATTGAGAAGCTTGCCGCCTACCCTGCTGAAGACAAGATCAGGCAAATCGGGCAGCGAAGGGCTCCGTAATTCCTGGCTTCTTAGGCCGCACCGTTAAAATCTCAGCATGCGCCCCAAACCGCCACCCAACTACCTTGCGGGTTATCCCGCCGCCCTGATAGAGCAGGTTCAGCGACTGATCGCACAGGACCGGCTAGCCGTGATGTTGCTGCAGAGGTACCCGCAGGCGCACGCAGTGCGCACGGACAAGGCGCTCTACGACTACGTACAGGAACTCAAAGGAGAATATCTGCGCAACGCCGGGCAACTGAGCAAGGTGGCGTTCGACAGCAAGCTGCATGTGATCCGCAATGCGCTAGGCACGCATACCAGCGTCTCCAGGGTGCAGGGTGCCAGGCTCAAAACCAAGCGCGAGATACGCGTCGCGACCATATTCAAGGCCATGCCGCCTGAATTCCTGCGCATGATCGTGGTGCATGAACTGGCGCACATGAAGGAACGTGAGCACGACAAGGCCTTCTACCAGTTGTGCCGGCACATGGAGCCGGAATATCACCAGTTGGAGTTCGACTTGCGGGTGTACCTGACCTATCTGGATACGGCCGGATTGCCGCTGTGGGAGGTTGGGGCTACTGAAAACAGTTCTTAACTGCCGGCTTTCAGACCGGGATCAGGCGCGTGCCGGTCAGCCTGTCCTGCAGCAGGCAATTCTCGCGATCGAACAAGGCCCACCACCAGCCTGCACCGAAAAATGCCAGTCCTGCGGTGGCCAGCAGAAATCTGACGCAGGCCTGACGCGGAGTCAGCGGGCCACCATCCATGGTCACCAGGCGCAAACGCCAGGTTTTCATCGCCAGCGTTTGTCCGCCATGCAGCCAGAACCAGCCAAAGTAGGTAGCGCTGACCAGCAGCAAATAAGCCTGGAAGAAGTAGCGACGGGGAGGCTCGACCGCGCTGCCGAACAGGAACAGGAAAACAAACGCTGCGACAAAAAGCACGGCGAGCAGAAGCAGAAGATCATAGGCACCGGACATCAGGCGGCGCGGCAGGCTGGCGGAGTTCAAGCTAATTACCGAGGTCGTCCTCGGGGGCAGGCTCCGGTGCGGTGCGTTTCTGGCGCTCGGCGTCGCTCATCTTGCGATACTCCTGCCATTTGCGGCGCAGTTCATCCTTCTTGTCAGGAGGCAAGGCATTGAACTGCTGGTATTGCTTGCGCGCATTTTCACGCTCGTAGGGGGTGAGGCGGCTCCAGTTGGAAAAACGCTGTTGTACGCGTTGTTGCTGATCTCTGGACATCCTTGGGTAATCGTGGGCGATATCCAGCATTTTCTCTCGTTGCCAGGGGCGCAGCGTATCCCATTCGCCAGCCAGCGGCGCGAGAACCTGGCGCTGTTCGTCCGACAGTTGTGCCCATTTCGGTTCACCTTGAGCCTGAGCGGCCAATACGCTCCCCAGCAGAATTACAAATGCGACGAATTTTCTAACCATGCAACAAACTCCTTGTCGGCATATGCCTCGGGGGGAAGATCGGATGCCAGCAACAGGGCATCGGCATCGATGGGCTCGGTGTTATAGGAAGTCATGGAAGCCAGCGCAGCCATCAGGATGGCCAGCAACAGCAACACCGGCAGCCAGAAGCGGTTGCCGCCATGATGGGAAAAATCCACCATATGTCCCCAGCCCGCCAGTACGGGTTGGAACATGGCGGCGCGTTTTGGCGCAGCCAGCGACGAGACCGCCTGCTGCCGTGCAGTCGCCAGCCGGGTGGCCGTGTTCGCGTCGATAGAGTCGACGTTGGCCTCAAGCACTTCTACGATTTTTTTTGCAATTTGTTGTTCGTTTGTCACAGTTCCACTCCTTCCTTGCGCAAGCTCGCGGCAAGCGCATGCACGGCACGCGAGCAATGGGTCTTCACGCTCCCTTCGGAACAACCCATGACCGCTGCCGTTTCTGATACATCCAGTTCCTGCCAGTAACGCAAAACAAAGGCTTCGCGTTGACGCGCGGGCAGTTTCTGCAAGGCGTCCTCTATTTTGCCCAAGGTCTGCGAACGTTCCATCTGCACTGCCGGATCGTTACCCTCATCTTCTTCGCCCGCCAGTGTTTCGAGCGGGTCGCGTTCGTCATCTCCGTCGTTGCTGCTTGAAAACGACGACAGCAGGGTCGTCCACAGGTTGCGTACTTTCTGGCGCCGATAATAATCGCGGATCGCATTCTGCAGAATACGCTGGAATAGCATCGGGAACTCGCTGGCAGGCCTTGCCCCATATTTTTCCGCCAGCCGCATCATGGCATCCTGCACGATGTCCAGCGCGGCATGGTTGTCGCGCACGGCATAAGCAGCCTGCTTGAAAGCGCGTCTTTCCGACTGCGCGAGAAACTCCGAAAGTTCGCTGGGGGTCGCCATAGCGTCGGCAATCATATCAGTAGCACGACGGTTTTTGGGTACAATCTGGCCATGTTCAAACTTCTGCTTTTGTTGCTAGGCGTGTGGATCGTGTTGACCATTCTCAAGCGCCGTCGCCCGCCAGCAACCAAAACAAAAACCGGCACCATGGTACGGTGCGCCGTGTGCGGCGTCCATTTGCCCGAGAGCGAGGCTATCGCCAGCGGCGGCAGGCATTACTGCTGCGAGGCCCATTTTCTGCAGCGCGAGCAAGCATGACGCCAGCGCTGGTCCGCCAACCGGAAGTACCCTGGCGCCCCTTGCTGTTTCTGAACTTTTATCGCCTGACCATTGCCGGACTGCTGCTCGGCATCTGGCTGGTCATGCACGAACGCTCATCCTGGGCCAATTATGACGGCCAGCTGTTTGTACTGACCGCAATGGGCTACCTGCTGTTTGCCGGGGTGGCCGCCGTGTCGGCAAGAATCCGTTGGCCGCGTTTCAACCGGCAGTTGACGCTGGAAGTCATCGGCGATATCGCCTTCATCACGACCCTGATGTACGCCAGCGGCGGGGTCAAGAGCGGTTTCGGCTTGTTGCTGGTAGTCGCGATTGCTGCCGCCAGCCTGGTCAGCCAGGGCCGGCTGGCGCTGTTTTACGCGGCCATGGCAACGATTGCCGTACTGCTCGAGCAAACCTGGCAAATCCTCACCCTGAGCGAGCACTACGAGGACTACACACATGCCGTGATGCTGAGCCTGAGTTTTTTTGCCACGGCCTGGCTGGCCCACAGTTTCTCCCGGCGTACCGAGGAAAGCGAAGCGCTGGCGTCCCAGCGCGGCATCGACCTGGCCAATCTGGCCGAGGTCAACCAGCGCATCATTCGCGACATGCCGGACGGCGTGCTGGTGGTCGATCACCGGCTACGGCTGCGCCAGCTTAACGACCAGGCAAGGACTCTGCTGGTAATGCCCGACCAGGCCGGCGAAAACATGCCGCTCGATACCGGCGCACCTGCGGTGGCAGGGCTGTTACGTTTATGGATGGCAGGCAGCCCGGGCAACGAAAGTCAGTTTACGCTCACTATCGCTGGCCGCGAGTTGCAGCTCCAGTTTGCACCGGTGGGTGCAGGACGGGAGCAGGGGGCGGTAGTGTTTATCAGCGACATGAGCCAGGTGCAGTCGCAGGCGCAGCAACTCAAGCTGGCGGCGCTGGGACGGCTCACGGCCAATATTGCGCATGAAATCCGCAACCCGCTGAGCGCGATTGGCCATGCCGCCCAACTGTTGCAGGAGGATGCCGGCACCGATCCGACCCAGCGCCGCCTGCTCGATATCGTCGGCAGCAATGTGCATCGCCTCGACGGCATGGTGCAGGATGTGTTGCAACTCAACCGGCGCGACCGTGCCAAAGTCGAGAGTATCGCTACTGAAGCCTTTCTGCGGGATTTCCGGCAACAATTCTGTCAGGTGGAAGTGATACCCGAGCAGGCATTCGTACTGGATTTGCCGGTTGATGCGCCGCCGCTGTCTTTCGACAGCCATCACTTGCATCAGGTGCTGTGGAACCTGTGCCGCAACGCCTGGCGACATGGGCGCAAGACCGCAGGCAGCCTGCAGGTGGCCGTCAGTCCCAATCGCAACCGGGTACAGATCGACGTCCGGGATGACGGTGCCGGCGCGAGCGAGGAATCCCTGCCTCACCTGTTCGAGCCGTTCTTCACCACCGAAAGCAGCGGCACCGGACTTGGGCTCTACATCGCCCGCGAATTATGCGAGGCCAACGGTGCGCGGATAGAATATGCAGGCTCTCGAACGGGAGCCGTTTTCCGTATTTATGCCAGGAGGCCCGAATGACCATGCCTGCATGCCTCATCGTCGACGATGAGGCCGATATCCGCGAGTTGCTGGTGCTCACGCTGGAGCGCATGCAGATTGCCACCGACAGTGCCGGCAGCATGGCCGAGGCCAGGGCGTTGCTCGAACAGCGCGAGTATGGCTTGTGCCTGACGGACATGAAGCTGCCTGACGGTGACGGCCTGCAATTGCTGCGCTATATCGGCCAGCAGCACCCGGGGCTGCCGGTGGCAGTCATCACTGCCTACGGTAGTGCCGAGAATGCGGTCGCAGCGCTTAAGGCCGGCGCTTTCGACTACCTGTCAAAACCCATTTCACTCAAGCAGCTGCGCCCGCTGGTAGAGTCCGCATTGCGCCTTACGGGCAGCGTTTCCCCTGCGGCAGAACAGCAGATTCTGTTGGGGGAATCGTCGCCAATTCGCCAGGTACGGGCCATGATCGAAAAACTGGCGCGCAGTCAGGCGCCGGTGCATATCCATGGCGAATCCGGCACCGGCAAGGAGCTGGCGGCTAGGCTGATACACGCCAGCGGGCCGCGACGCGACGGGCCTTTCGTGCCGGTCAATTGCGGAGCGATTCCGGAAAACCTCATGGAGAGCGAGTTTTTCGGCTACCGTAAAGGTGCCTTTACCGGTGCCCAGCAGGATCATGAAGGGTTCTTTCAGGCCGCCAGCGGCGGTACGCTGTTTCTGGATGAAGTGGCCGATTTGCCACTGCTCATGCAAGTCAAGTTGCTGCGCGCCATCCAGGAAAAAAGAGTGCGAAAAATCGGCAACACGCAGGAAGATCCGGTCGATGTTCGCATTATCAGTGCCACCCATCGCAACCTGGCGCAGATGCTCGAGAGCGGGCAATTCCGCCAGGATCTCTATTACCGCCTGAATGTGATCGAGCTCAAAATGCCAGCCCTGCGTGAGCTGCAGCTGGACATTCCGTCCTTGGCCGAACGGCTGCTGGAAAAGCTGGCGTTACAGCTCGGCATGGAGCCCCCGAAGCTGGATCAGGCCGCCATCGCCGCACTAACGCAGCATCCTTTCCCGGGGAATGTGCGGGAGCTGGAAAACATCCTGGAACGGGCATTGGCGCTATGTGACGGGCAAACAATCAGCGTCGAGGACTTGAGTCTCAATGCCCCTCCCGGTAGCCTGCCTGCCGAGCAGGGGGAATTGCCGTTGCCGGACTACCTGGAAAGCCTGGAAAAACAAGCCATGCTGGAAGCACTGGAAAAGACCGGTCAGAACAAGACCGCGGCAGCCCGCCTGCTGGGCGTCAGCTTCCGTACCTTCCGCTATCGGCTGGGTAAGCTGGGTATTGGCAAATAAGGATTGTTCGATCATTCTCAATACCATATTTGAACCGCTTTTTCCAAGTGCCAAAAGTCATGAGCTGGAATTAAGCTGGTTGGATAATTGTCGTTTAAGGGCGCGAGCCGCCAGCGCATATCCGCCATCGCTGCCATCCACAAAGTGCAGATGATTGCCGTTGTACGATTGCACCAGGCAGGTCACCAGTGCCTGCCGCGATTTATGCATGCCGTAAACCAGCCGTCCGGCAGCACATTCCGTTTCAAGCTGGCGCTGTAATTCGCCAGCCTGTGCTTCCGTGCCATCCATGACCATGCGCAGCATGCCGTCAAATTTGCGGAAATCTGAATTTTCCACCAGTTCTTCACGATAGCGGCTCCACTGTACTGCTGCTGTGTCGAGATTGCGGGCAAACAGGAATATCCCCGCCAGGTTTTGCAGCCACATGCTTACAAAGTAGGTCAGGCGCGACCACGGCCCTGATTGCGCGCTGCGCACCCGCCACTCATGCGATAGCAGAAGCGGGTTCAGGGTTGGCCGGATATGGCCGGCGTGCAGCGGATGGTATTGCGCCACATCGCCATAGATGGACTGGATCAGTGCGAACACGTGCTGATAGGTGGCGAGGTTGGCATCCGCATCCTTCGATGTGGCGGCCACCAGCAGCGCGAGTTTGTGATCGTGAAAACTCGGCACGCCTTGCCAGCGACACTCGAAACCCTCGAAGCTGCCCTCGACGGGGCCGCCGGCTTCCTCGACCAGGAGTACACCGGACGCTCCCGGCGTTTTGACGCGCCGTTCGGCTTCTTCCCAGCCGCGTCCGGACAAGACTGGTTGGGTGACATGCGGCGACAGGCGCAGCTTGCCCAGGCGCACCCAACAGCCTTGCGCCGCGAGTTCGCTCACCCTTACCAGGCCTACCCGTAACAGCAGGTCGAAACTCTCACGCGCCAGTTGCTGGGCTGCGCGCAAGGCCATGATGACGCGCTCGCGCAACTGCTCGGGCACCGCAAACGTGGCGCCATCGCCGCCGAAAATGAACGGCAGGTCGATGCTGCGATCGACATTGACCACGGCTGCAATACAGGCCACGCCCACCGTGTTGACCTTTTTATAGGCGCCGGCCTCGATCGCCTTGGTGGAGCCGGCCACGTCGGCGATCACCACCCACCAGTCCTGCGGCACATCGGCATGCAAACGACTTTCCGCCGCATCGGAGAAAGACAGCAGCGCCGGCAAATCGCGATAGAAAAAGGGGGCGGCGGACATGATTATTCGGTTTTCGAGACATCCTCAAGCAAGTGGAAGCCGAAGCCGACACCAAAGCCGGTGACGTCGCTTGCTACTGCGCCCAGCCCGCCTTTGCGGTTGCAGGCCGAGAGATCGACATGCAGCCAGGCTGCGTCGCCCTCGATAAACCGTGACAGGAAGCGCGCGGCCAGCATGTGGTCGGCATCGGAATCCAGCGTGCATTGCTTGATGTCGGCGATGCTGCTGTCGAGGTCTTCGTCGTAGTCCGCCTCGAACGGGAACGCCGAGACGCGCTCTCCACAGCTCTGGCCGATGCCGACTGCCTTGCACAACAACTCCGGGCGGTTGCCGAGAATGCCGCTCATGCGGTTGCCGAGTGCGGTGACCATGCTGCCGGTGAGGGTGGCGAAGTCGATCATCAGGTCGGGCTTGGCCCGCGTAGCCAGGGTCAGGGTATCGGCCAGCACCATGCGGCCTTCGGCATCGGTATGGATGATTTCGATGGTGGTGCCGTTGAGGGCCGTCACCACGTCGCTCTGCTTGTAGGCCTTGGAGCTGATGTGGTTCTGCGCCAGCGCCAGCCAGCAGTCTATCCTGACCGGCAGCCGGGCTTGCGTCGCCGCCTGCAGGATGCCCAGCGCGACCGCGGAACCGTTCATGTCCTCGTGCATGCCGTGCATGTAGCGCGCCGGCTTGAGGTTGTGGCCGCCGGTGTCGAAGCAGATGCCCTTGCCGATCAGTGCCACCGATTTTTTCACGTGCTTCGGTGCATAGGTCAGATGCACGATGGCGGCGTCTTCCACCTCGGAGCCCTGCGCTACTGCGACGAATGCGCCCGCACCCAGCTTGCGCAGTTTTTTCAGGTCGTATTCCTCGTGCGCCCAGCCCTGTGCGGCAGCCAGGGCCTGGATTTTTTCCCGGTAAATGCCTGGCGTCAAGTCGTTGGGCGGCAGCATGGTCAGGCTGCGGGTCAGGGTGTTGGCTGCGGCCAGCGCGCGGATTTTGTCGAAGTTGTCCGGTTGGTCGCAGCCGTACAGTTCGATTTTTTTCAGCGGCTTTTTATCCTGTTTTTTCTTGCGGCTAGGCAATATCGCCGAATTGAGCCAGGCTACATAGAGTGCGGTTTCGGCGGCCCGCTGGCGCTGCGTCTCGTTGCCGGCAACCGCGATGGTCAAGGTGGCCGGGCTTTCATCCAGCAGGGGCTGCAAGGCTTTTCTGACGATAGTGTGCCGCTCGAACGCGGATTTTTCCGCATCGACCACCACCCAGGCCGCCAGGCCGCCTTCGGGCAGGTCGGCTACCAGCGGGGTTTTTGCCAATTCGGCATATTTCAGTTGGCGCCGTTTGAGCCGCGCCGCCAATACCTCGTCCAGTGCGGTCGCCGGCTGTTTGGCTGGCAAAACGAACAAAATATGGCCGGCGGCCCCGGCTTCGCGCCCGGTGATATCTTTATGATTTTGAATGAGTTTGGCAGTCATGTACGGCTCCGGCGAGGACATCGAAACTTGACCGAAACGGTCAAAATGGCGAAGATACGGCCTTTGCATGCAGCAGTAAGCTGCACATTCGGCTTGGTTCGCCCAATTATACCCATCATGGCGAACGACCTAGGAGACCTCCCGATATGGCATCATCCATCCCCGACATCGATCCGCAGGAAACGCAGGAATGGCTAGCCGCTATTGATGCGGTCATCGAAAACGAAGGCCCGGAGCGCGCGCATTTTCTGCTGGAAGCGCTGATCGACAAATCGCGCCGTTCCGGCGCCAACCTGCCGTTCAATGCAACGACAGCGTATGTGAACACCATCCCGACGCACCTGCAAGCCAAGCTGCCGGGCGATCCGGCCATGGAGCGCCGCATTCGCGCGTTGATTCGCTACAACGCCATCGCCACCGTGATGCGCGCCAACGAAAAATCGCCGGGCGTGGGCGGCCATATCGCCAGCTTCCAGTCTGCGGCTACCCTGTACGACGTGGGCTTCAACCATTTCTTCCGTTCGCCGGATCATCCAAGTGGTGGCGACCTGGTGCTGTTCCAGGGCCACTCTTCGCCCGGCATTTATGCCCGCGCCTTCATTGAAGGCCGTATCAGCGAAGACCAGATGGAAAACTTCCGTCAGGAAACCGGCGGCAACGGCCTGTCGTCCTACCCGCACCCGTGGCTGATGCCGGATTTCTGGCAGTTCCCCACGGTGTCCATGGGCCTCGGCCCGTTGCAAGGCATCTACACTGCCCGCTTCCTCAAGTACCTGCACGACCGCGGCATTGCTGACACTTCCGAGCGCAAGGTTTGGGTGTTCTGCGGCGACGGCGAAATGGACGAGCCGGAATCGCTGGGCGCGATCTCGCTGGCCGCGCGCGAAAAACTGGACAACCTGATTTTCGTCATCAACTGTAACCTGCAACGTCTGGATGGCCCGGTGCGCGGCAACGGCAAGATCATCCAGGAACTGGAAGCCGATTTCCGCGGTTCCGGCTGGAACGTGCTCAAGGTGCTGTGGGGCTCCTACTGGGATCCGCTGCTGGCCATGGACAAGGACGGCCTGCTCAAGAAGCGCATGGAAGAAGCTGTGGACGGCGAATACCAGAACTTCAAGGCCAAGGGCGGTGCTTATACCCGCGAACATTTCTTCGGCAAGTATCCTGAACTGAAGGAAATGGTGTCCGCCATGTCCGACGAGGACATCTGGCGCCTCAACCGTGGCGGCCACGATCCGCACAAGGTGTATGCCGCCTACGAGGCAGCCACCAAACACGTCGGCCAGCCGACCGTGATTCTGGCCAAGACGGTCAAGGGCTACGGCATGGGCGCGGCGGGCGAAGCACAGAACCCGACCCACCAGCAGAAGGCGCTGGATATCGATTCGCTCAAGGCTTTCCGCGACCGTTTCGACATCCCGGTATCCGACGCCGATCTGGAAAAGCTGCCGTTCTACCGCCCGGCCGAAGACAGCCCGGAAATGAAATACCTGCAGGAGCGCCGCGCCGCGCTGGGCGGCTACGTGCCGTCGCGTCGTCGCAAGGGCAACGAGTTGCAAACGCCGGAACTGTCCGCGTTCGACAACATGTTGGGTGCCACCGGCGACCGCGAAATCTCTACCACCATGGCCTTCGTGCGCATCCTGTCCACGCTGGTCAAGGACAAGAACATCGGCAAGTACGTCGTGCCTATCGTCCCGGACGAAGCCCGGACTTTCGGCATGGAAGGCATGTTCCGCCAGTTGGGCATCTACTCTTCCGTCGGCCAGTTGTACGAGCCGGTGGACTCCGACCAGGTGATGTTCTACAAGGAGTCCAAGAGTGGGCAAATTTTAGAGGAGGGCATCAACGAAGCCGGCGCGTTTTCTTCCTGGCTCGCCGCCGCGACCTCCTACAGCGTCACCGGCGTGCAGATGATTCCGTTCTACATCTACTACTCGATGTTCGGCTTTCAGCGCATCGGCGACCTGGCCTGGGCAGCCGGCGACAGCCGTGCCCGCG
>Ga0172373_10001384_pt1 | contig 39337 bp, 39 predicted proteins | sample Lak10m_2_FD_114546 | JGI IMG/M metagenome (GOLD analysis project Ga0172373, IMG submission 114546) | Freshwater microbial communities from Kabuno Bay, South-Kivu, Congo - kab_092012_10m | ecosystem: Environmental > Aquatic > Freshwater > Lake | place: Democratic Republic of the Congo... | reverse complement strand
CCCCTAGTGGGTATGTGTGGGTTCGAATGGTCTCTTCTTGATTATAAACTTCGCTGGTTTGCTGAAAAGTATACAAATGCTACACAAAAACTTTAACTTTACCGCATGGATATGCGAGACCACACCGCGGAGACTGATGTCTCCGCGGTGTGGTCTGTGCGGCTCTTTAGCGTGCCGTAGCGAGGAGATGGTGTGCTTGCACGCGAATCATGTCACTGGTCATCCGGATCTGACGAAGCCACGGCAGAGGCGTATAGCGTTTGTGCATGTACGACTCAAAGGTGTAGCGTTGCACGTCGAGATTGCGACACATATCGGTAAACACCTCCATCTGGCGATTGTTCCCGTACCCCCACCCTTCGAGCCACTGCAAAAAGCGGTACATGGTGCGGTATTCACGCCAGTAGCGTTGTTCGTAGCGGCGGAGTGCGCGCAGTGATGTGTCCGGTAGTGCCTCAATCAAGGCTTGGGCGGCCATCTGTCCGGATTTCATCGCCCAATAAATGCCTTCACCAGAGGTGTTGACCACCAGTCCAGCCGCATCGCCAATCAACATGGCGCGTTCGAACGCCATATGCGGCCGAGGTGTCATCGGCAGTGCATGCGCTTCCTCGAGGTAGCATTCCCCTTGTGCCAATTCTGCGCCAATGCGGTGTTTGAGCGTGGTGAGCAGGTGCCGCGCGTGTTTGGAGTGGGCTGGCCCAGTGCCGATGCCGACCGTGATATGGTCCGCTTTGGGGAACGCCCAGGCGTACAAATCAGGGCTAACGTCGTGGCCAAGCAACAAATCCGCGGTATCGCGCCACCGCCCCAAGTGCTCCGCCGGGATGCGCCAGCGTTCTTGGATGGCCACACAGCGGGGCAAATTGGGGAGTCCGAGTAATTTGGCGGTCGGTGAATATGCGCCGTCAGCGCCAATCACCACCGCGGCTCGCAGTGTTTCAATCTGACCACTGTGACGGTCGCGGTATTTGGCGGTGACCCCGTGCGCATCGACCACAAGGTCGGTGAGCGTGCCCTCAATGATGCGGGCACCGTGCTGGATTGCGCGTTGGCGCAGGAATCCGTCGAAATCTTCGCGGCAGACCATGGCGATGTAATCGTCTGACGACGCATCGAGCCCGCGTACGTCGATTTCGACCTGCCGACCACTGGGCGAGTGGATGAGTGCTTTGGTGATTTTGCGCGAAATCAGGTGCTGGGGTATGTCGAATTCGTGGAAAGCGACCGGTGGCACGGCGCCGCCACACGGTTTGATGCGTGCGAGATCTTTTTCAAGCATCACCACCGGTACGCCAGCCATTGCCAGCGTATGCGCGGCGGTCGCGCCACCAACCGATGCACCAACGACTAGTACTTCATGCATGACTGCAACTCCTTTGGTGGGGTCGTCCTCGAAATGTCGTTGTGCTGTGATGCGAGGCGAAAGAAGATATCTAACTGCGGATGCCGACTGCTGAGACCACCATGCACCATACAAAAATCATCACACCGCTGGCGTTGTAAAAAATAGCCCGCGCCCGCGGATCGGTCATTTTGATGAATTTCTGTTGCGTGGGGATTTGGCCGATGCCGAGTACCAACATGATGCCTGCAGCGACCGGGTTGCCCGTGCCGAGCATGTAAATGGTGGCTGCGAGGAGTGCTGCATTAATGGTGATGACTGCACTCATGGCCGCCCAATCGGCGCCCATTTGCGCTGGGATGGATTTAATGCCCATCAGCCGGTCACCCTCGATGCTCTTGAAGTCGTTGATGGTCATGATGCCGTGTGCGCCGACCGAGTAGAGCGCTGCCAAAATCAGGCTCCCCTGTGTCAGTGGTGCAAATGCCATGTGACCAGCAATCCATGGGAGCCCCTCGTACGAAATCGCGACGATGGCGTTGCCAATCCACCCTAGGCGCTTGGCGCGAAACGGTTCAGCGCTGTAGACGACCGCCATGAACATCCCAAAGAGCGTGATGTAGACCACCGACATGTTGTAAAGAAAGGCCATGCCGAGGCCGATGACCGTGAGCACCGCAATCGTCCAAAACACATGGCGGAAGGAGACTCGCCCAGACGGGATTGGCCGATCTGGTTCGTTGATGGCGTCAACCTCTCGGTCACAGTATTCATTGATGACCTGTGATAGTCCGCATAAAATCGGCCCCGACATGAGCGCTCCCAAAGCAATCATCGCAATGTGGGTGGCACTGAATGTCGTTGTTCCTGATGCCACCGTGCCACAGATGAAAGCAAATGTCGGTGGGAACCATGTGACCGGTTTCATCAATGCAATCGAGCCAGCCAGTGTTTGAGACAGCGATGATGTGGGTTTGGTGAGCGATGCGGACTGCTGAACGTTGGGTTCAACTGCCATTTCTCTCTCCTCGCAGACAAGGCAAACACACGGAGTTGTTTGCCGGCGAAAATAATCAACCAAGGTGCCGTGTAACCATTATATGCTACACGGCAACCTTGGCACGCACCGACCGAATTTACTTGGACGTTGTGGAAAGAACGTCTGGGACTTGCCCTTCCTTGGCAGCACCCGGTGGTACCCGGTTCCCCTGGTGACACATCCAGCATGACGGTGTCTTGCCTGCCATGATGGTGCTGTAGTTGTTGTTGATGTGCTTCGACATCTGCAACATCCACACTGCGTGTTGCTTCTGCGGGATTTCATACCCGGGGAAGTACCGCGCGTTGTGGCAGAAGGTACATCCTTGACCCAAGCTCACGTTCATGTGATACATGGTGTACTGGTTCATCTCGACTGCGTCCAGCGATACATCCTCGCGGCCGGTGACAACCAACCCACTCGGGTCGCTTGGCGCCCCTTCAAGACCGGGGTAATTCGGGTCGTCTGAGATGATGTCCAGTGGCAACCTGTAGTCGTTCGGCAACGTGTTCTGGATCTCGGTCGGGTAGGTCTGGAATTGAGCCTGGCCGTTGTGGCAGGTCGCACAGGTAATCTGGTAGTTGCCCACCGACGCTGGCAGCTTGCTCACGTAGGTGCGGTTCAGATCGCCCGACATCAACAACATGGCGCGAGCAGTCTTCTTCTTGATGGCCCACGTGGCATTGGGATCCGTTGGGTCTTCATCAAGGTAGAATTGTGGCACGCCGTTGGCGTCAGGGGCAATGTTGTGGCAGTAGGTACAATTTACCTTCAAGCCACCAGCCACTTGGGCCACCATGTATGCTGAAATCTGACTCGTGCTCCAGCCCTTCAGTACCTGTACATTCTGTGGTTGCGGACTTGCTTGCGTGTACGCCTGCATGGCAGCAAGTGCTTCACCGGTCAGATTAGGGTTCGATGGGTCGTAATTGACGTAGACGGCTGACTCCGGGATAGGCTCGGGGGCCGGTGGTTGTACCAGCGCCCAGATCCACCAGAAGGCAACGATGCTCCCCACCATCGTAACCATGGCAACCGCTCCGGCTACGAGGTTAAACTTGGCATCCTCGTTGAGTGGTGGAAACACGCTAGGAATTCGTGGCATATGCGTTCCTCTCTCGCAGGGTCTTCTGCGGGTACCACGGCGCACCACGTGGGTAGTGCGCCATGCGCTAGCTTACTTGAAGACGTACTGCGACCAATCTTCGGTCGACATCGGCGCCACAATTTGTGCCGCCTCGGCCCACTTGTACCAGTCATCGACAAGCGTTCCGCTAATCAAGATTCCGAGTGCACCGGTGATGCCACAGAGCGCAGCGAACCACCATGCCCAGAGGTGAATGTTGTACGAGTTGGCGTTGAAGCCCATCGTCCAGCGCCAGAAGAGCTGTGCCCGATGTGTCCCCGCACCCTCCACGATCATCTCGTCGATTTCGGCCTCGGCTCCCCACTTGGCAGTGGCCACAATCGTGGCCCCGTGCATGGCAAGCAACAAGACTGATCCCAGCAAGAAGAAGATCGAAATCATGTGCAACGGATTGTAGTAGATGTTGCCGACCTGCAAGTTGACGTAGTTGGTCCAGTCCAAGATGGCTCGGAAGCCGTGCCCTGGTGCTTCAGCCCAGTACCCGCGCAGAATCGGACGGAAGAGATAGATGACAAAGTACAAGAACAGCGCAGTCCAAAAGCCTGCGGCCAACTGCGGGCTCAACCCGGTCTTGCGGGCCCGGCTATACAGACGTGCAAACCATGCCAGCACCGAGATGTGCAGGAAGAACGTGGCTACTAGATAGTCACCACCCTCGTACCACGGCACATTCCACGAGAGCCCGTACTGCGTCGCCGGCGGATACACCGCCAAGTTCCAGAACTCGCGCACGAAGCTAATCGGGTTGTACCCTACTGACTCCATGAAGCTCTGCAAGACGATGAAAACGGTCATCGTGAAGGCTGCCAGCGAAACCACACCCCACGTGCCCACGTAAATGGGCAACACGCGACCATTGCCGAACAAGCGATCCATCAAACTGACGTAGCCGGGGTCGCCAATGCTCCCCTCGAGCCCCTTCTCGAACTCCTCTTTGTGCAGGTCGGGCTCGGGGTCGAGCTTGTCACTCCGCTTCGAGAAGACCAATCCGGCGCCAATGAGTACCAACCCTGCGCCTGCACCACTCCAGACTGGGATACGGTCCCAAAAAGCCCAGAAGGCATTCCAGTCACGTACGAGCGTGCCTGACAAGAAGATACACACGTTCGCGAAGAGTACCGATGCCGCACCAGCCCAAAAGGCCAGCCGGTGAATACCGATCTCACCGATACTGTAGCCCACAATATTGCGCCAAAAAACGTCGACGTTGTGCTCGGTCACTGGCCGGCGCGCAGCGCTCAAAATCGCTGAACCGTGCATGTGTAAAAACAACGTTGACGCAAAGAGCAAGCTCACACCAATCGCATGGAACGGGTTGTAGAAGAAGTTGTAGTACTGATAGCCGATGTTGCTCAACCAATCCAGATGGTGCGTAATGCCCAAGGGGAATCCGTTGCCCCATGCTCCCATCGCCAATGGCCGCAAAATCTGAAGCGTGACCCATGAGGATACTACCGCACCAAAGGCAATCGGAATCTCCAACCCCATCCGCAACTTCAAGCTGATGTCGACTTGGCGCAACATCCAGCTCACAAATGCGATGGTGGCAAATATCACTGTCCATTGCCAGGCAAACCCTGGCTCGCCGTACCCTACAAGGCTCAATCCTGCACTGATTGGAGGTGGCTCCAATGTGATCGCCAAGAGGTTGTAACGCTGCTCAACAAAAAACGCCTGGTAGAGATAGGTGAGTACACCCATCACAATACCAATAATGGCGGTCCCACCAAAGAACCCTACATAAAAGTTGCCAACCCAGAAATCTAACGGGTCATGCCCGAAAATCTTCTCAGCTAGCGTGCCTCCAGGGCGCTTGTAGTGCGCCTCGATTGCCTCAAACGAGATGGCGGCGGCGCGTGGGTCTGCGCCTGCCGAGCTCGTCGAAGCCATTGAAGCGCGATACTCGCCATCGGGTTGCAGCAGTGGCTTTTGTGGCGCATCAGACATCGCAGACACTCGCTTTCTAGCGTGTGGCAGAGATCAACTAAGCACCTGCCGTCTCACCACGGGCTATTCCATCGAAATTCAAAAACTCCCAAACATTCCTGTGCTACATTCAGCGCGGGCCGAACGGGTTACCGCTCGACCCGCGACTGGTCAATCATTTTGCGGTGATTGATCCGTTTCGATCACGAGCGCATTAACCGCCGAAGATGCTGCTGTACTTGTCTGAGCTCAAAACCACAAAGTGATTCAACAAGCCCATGATGACACCCAGCAACGTCCCCAGTACCACGGCAGTGCGAAAATCGAGTGGCCGGTTGGGCAACATATGCTTCCTCACTTACTCTGACGGCGTCTTACGCTTGGCGTTCAACTTCCCGTCAACTCCGATTCCTAGTTGAACCAAGGCTTCCACGACCAGATCAGAATGTGGGCCACAGCTGCGATTGCCAAGAAGCCGTACATTGACTTCACTACAATCCCGTGCACCAACCACTCCTCATTGGTGAACAGCGACTTCCATTGTGCTGGCACCAAATCGTTGTTTGGCTTATCTGCCATAGTAGTCACCCCCTTTCAACGGGTCTCGTGCCGGATCTACATCCAGGCAACTGGTTTGCCCCGCCTGCTCTCGCACTCACCACTCTTACGTGCGTGTTGCCGTCTTTGGCGATGATGTTAAGAGTTTAGTCAGGACTTGTCACAAGTATAGCCACTCTGTATGACCAAAGTCAACGTGGAAATGTTACGCATATGCTACACATGTGTTGCACAATTCACCCGATTTTTCTCTGCGTATATGTTGTATATAAAATGTGTGGAAAGTGTACATCAACGGCGTTGTACTGCGCAGTATGCACTACGATGTGGGGGAATTCCGCATGAATATCCAAAAAAATACCAGCTCTGTACTACACCTATAGTGCAGAAACGAAACTACGGATTATGACGTCACAAAAAAAGCCCCGCTCCCCGAGCACATGTGCCGCAAAACTCCCCTCTCCCCAGACGTAACGATATATTTGTGGTAAATTATTTACACCTTGCTCGGTGTGATTTTTCCTAATAGCATATGTATGGCGTCATCATGTGGTGGCAAGGGGGTGAATAATCCGGCGTATGCGGGGTCATGAAGAGTGAATGTGGAGTATGCTCTACATTTGCTTGACAAAGGGAGTATAATAAAGGTGATGAAATAAGTCTTCGCTCACATTTTCGCATATTTCATTTGGTTTTTCGTTTTCGCGTATTGAGCAAGAGGCTGTTCTCGACAATATACCCCAATAAGTGAGGTGGTCGATGATTGACAAAATCCGACACCTACTCGCCTTCTCTGACACCCCGCGTTACAACATCAAGGCAGTAGTCCAGCAGACACAGGTGAATGTTTCGACGTTACGTGCTTGGGAGCAACGCTATGGCGTGCCACAGCCCAAACGCACCGATCATGGGCACCGACTCTATTCGCAACGCGATATAGAGATTATCAAGTGGTTGAAACAAGCCACCGAAGACGGAGTTGCCATAAGCCAGGCGGTTGCCATGTTGGTGGCCGGCCCTGAGGAGGGGCATCTCGATGGCAAGAGTGGCAGTGTGGAAGCCGTGTCACCCATGGTGCACATCGGCGAAGCTGGGTGGCCTGATTTGCGGAAACAGCTGTTGACAGCATTGCTCGACGTCGACTTGCGCCAAGCACATGTGCTCATGAACACGGCAGTGTCGCTGTTTCCCGTCGATGTCCTCGTATTCGATGTGATTTTGCCCATCATGGCCGATTTCGGGCAGCAGTGGATGAATGGGACGAGTTGCATCGCAAACGAGCAGGTAGCCGTGCAGTTTTTTCGTCAGCGTTTGGCCAGCCTGATGCAAATTCACGCCCCCTTTACCCATGGGCCACGGTTGATTTGTGGTGGTGCTCCCGGCGATCAACACGAACTCGGTGTGCTGATTTATGCGCTCCTGATGGAGCAACAGGGCTGGGACGTGATTTATCTCGGCCCCAACCTCGGCGTTGAAGGCGTCAGCGAGTTTTTGGTCAAGCAGGCTCCGGCGCTCTTTGTGTTGTCGGTGAGCATGATTGATCAGGTGGTGGCAGTCCAGCAAATCGGTCAAATGGCACTCGGACTCCACCATCACGGGATTCATTTTGGGTATGCGGGACGCGCCTTTGTCAGTAATCCAGAGCTCTGCCAACGGATGCCAGGCACCTACATGGGGGATGATTTTGCGACGGCTTTGCAACAAGCGATTATGATGAGCGAAGAAAACAACATGACGCCATGGCACGATCCCAAGCGCTTGACACGTGCCGGTGTCCATACACGGATGCGACTCGGTCTGCAATAGGGCTCGTGTCGCATGGTGAAGGAGGTACGCAATGCGTGCCATTGAGGGTTGGTTGAATAGCAGCGGTAATCGGGTGGCAGCGGAGCTCGAAGAACGTGGCGAGCAAATATGCAAGTTGGTGACCGATCAGTTGACACGCGCCTACACGAATTTGTGTCGTGATCCGGAGCGCATCGACAATCAAGAGATGCAACGGCAGGCCTACATCGAGTCGCCGCGTCGCATCCACCGCATGATGCAGGTCGTGTTGCGCCTGCGCGCTGTGGAAGTGATTGAGCGCGAATGCGCGTGGTCACTGGCGGTGCTGCCCCGCTATGGCGTGACGCGTCAGCACATGCAGGCCATGGTGCACTGGTACTTTGAGGCGGCACGCACGCTCACCAATATCGACTCGGCGGATCGCCGCTCGCTCGACATCATTGAGCACATCTTCATAGACGCACTCGAGCCGACATTGGCCTAAGAGCGCGCAATCATACTTGCAACGCACCACGAGGGAGCTCCCTCGTGGTGCGTTGCGTTGGGTATAATAGGCGGAAGATGTTGATTGGAATCTGGTGGAGCAGGGTCGCGTATGACAACGTTGGTCTGTTTGGGCGATAGTATTACGCAAGGGCATATCGGTTATGCCTACGTCGATCAGTTGCGGGCTCGTTTCCCCACGGTGCGTATCATCAATGCGGGTATTGACGGCGATACCACACTCAATCTCTGGCATCGCATTGAGCGCGACGTGTTGGCACACCAGCCGGACGTGGTGACCATCATGGTCGGTCTCAACGATTTCGGCACCGAGTTTGGTGAGCCACTGAGTCAGGCGTACTACCGCCTGCTCAAAAAAGTCCCCATGCGCATTGGCATTGCGACCTATGCAGCACTGTACCGGGCCATTGTGGCGCGTTTGCAGCGTGCGGGGTGCCGAGTAGTGTTGTTGACCCCTACAACGCTTGGTGAGCTTCCTGATACGGCCGGACAAGCCATTCTGGACGGCTATGCGGATGTTGTTCGTACTGTGGCTACGAGTTTTGCTGTGCCACTTGCTGATGTGAGAGCCGCCTTTGTACGTGAAATGCGGGCCCACCCACGGGTTGGCCATGAATACCATTTGTGGATGGTGCCCTACGACCAGTGGCGCATCCGCTATTTGGGTCGTTCGTATGCTCAGATTGCCGAGCAACGTGGCCAGCGTTTGTTGGTCGACGGTGTCCATCTCAACCTTGCAGGCGCCACGTTGGTTGCTGACGTGGTTGCCCCGGTCGTACAGCCCCTGCTAGAAGGGACCCATCCATGACGATGACCATGGCGCAACTCTTGCCGGTGATTCCCGATGTGTGTGCCCAATTCGGCGATCTTGCCGTGCCGGTGACTCAGGTGGTCTACGATTCGCGCCAAGTGGTGCCAGGCGCATTGTTTGTGGCTTACCACGGGTTTCACAGTGATGGGCACGCTTTCATTACGACGGCCATTGAGTGTGGTGCTACCGCCATTGTGTACGAAGATGCGCAGTGGGATGCCCGTATTCCCGTGGCCGCCGTGCGTGTTACATCGGCACGTCCGGCCTTGGGTCATGTGGCAGCCGCCTTAGCCGCCTACCCGAGTGAGCGGCTCCGGGTCATCGGGATTACGGGCACGGACGGCAAGACCACCACGACATATTTGACGGCGGTGGCACTCGACGTGGCTGGACGCTCCTCAGGGTTGGTCGGTACGGCTGATTTCAAAGTGGGACCGCGTTTATGGGCCAATGCAACCCGACAAAGTACGCCGGAAGCTCCCGAAATCCAGGCCATGTTGGCACAAATGGTGGCAGCCGGCTGCACGCATGCGGTACTTGAATCTACCTCGCATGCGCTTTCACGGCGTTGGCAACGTCTCGCCGGGTGTGGATTTGATGTGGCCGTGCTGACCAACGTGACCAGCGAGCATCTCGATTTCCATGGCACGGTCGAGCAGTATCGTCGCGACAAAGCGGTGCTCTTTGAGATGCTCGGTGATCCGAGTACTGCGCCCCACAAACAACGCAAAGTCGCCATCGTCAATGCTGATGACGCCAATCACCGCCTGTTTTTACAGGCGGCACCGCTTCGGGCTGAACGCCTGACTTATGCGGTGCATGCGCGTGCGGACGTGCAAGCGCGCAACATTCGTAGTAGCGCCAAAGGCATCGCGTTTGAGCTCCAATCGCATTGGGGGCATCGCCAGGTTGAGCTGAGTTTGACCGGTGATTTCAACGTGTGGAACACCTTGGCTGCGCTGACCGTGGCCCTGAGTGAAGGAGTGCCGCTCGATGATGCGTTGGCCGTACTTGCGCAGGTCGAGGGGGTGCGTGGGCGCATGCAACGCATCATTGCCGGGCAACCCTTTGAGGTGCTGGTCGATTATGCGCATACGCCGGCCGCCTTTGAAAAAGTCATGAGCCTGGTACGTCCACTCATCGATCGCCGCATACTGGTAGTGTTCGGCTCTGCAGGTGAGCGTGATCGAGAAAAACGCCCCGTGCAAGGAGCGGTGGCGGCGCAGTACTGCGATGTGCTCTACATCACCGACGAAGATCCCCGTGGTGAGGATCGGATGCAAATTTTGCGCGAAATCGCTACGGGAGCAACGACCGCCGGTCGCCGTGAGGGGAGTGATTTGTTTTTGATTCCCGATCGCCGTGACGCCATTGGAGCGGCGCTCCACGCGGCTGAGCCCGGGGACATGGTGCTCCTGCTGGGCAAAGGGCACGAAGGCAGTATCATTCATGCAACCGGGTCGTTGCCTTGGGATGAATCCGCCGTTGCCCGCGAAATGCTCGCATCGTTGGGATACCGCCGTTGAATTCCGGTACACGCAAACTGCCTCTGCGGTGTAGCTGCACCACGGAGGCAGTTCTGTGGTCGTTTAGGCGCGCGCCTTGTAGTCGGTGATGCTCGCATCGAGCTTGACGATGAGTTCGTCCACATGACTCCGCTCCATGATGAGCGGTGGCACGAGGCGGATGACATCATCACCAGCAGTTGCGATGAGTAGTTGGTGCTCATGAGCGACCTCGCGGATGGCGCCAACGGGCAGGGTCATGCGAATGCCCCGCATCAAGCCCTTGCCACGGAGTTCCGTGATTTCGCTGTGGCGGCTCATCAACTCTTGCAGTGATTCGTCGAGGTAGTCGCTGACGGATTGTACATGCCCCAAGAACTCCGGCGTGTTGATTTTGTTGAGCACAACCTGGGCCACTGCGGTGACGAACGGGCCGCCAGCAAACGTGGAGCCGTGGTCGCCTGCATGAATGGTGTCGGCGACTTTTTGTGTGACCATGATGGCGCCAATGGGCAATCCGCCACCCAAGGGCTTGGCAATGGTCATGATGTCGGGTTTGGCTTGGCAGGGGTGTGCCCAGAGCGATCCGGTGCGTCCAACTCCACATTGCACCTCGTCATAGATGAGCAAGGCGTCGTGCTGGTCGCAGAGCGCGCGGATTTTTTGCAGGTAGGCCACATCGGCCACCCGTAGCCCACCTTCACCTTGTACCGGCTCAATGATGACCGCACACACATCCGCCGTAATCAGCGCCTCGAGCTGGTCGATGTCGTTGTAATCGCCGAAACGGACGTCTGGCATCACCGGTGCAAACGGGTAGCGGTACTTTTCGCGGGCAGTGACGGCCACGGCGCCCATGGTGCGCCCATGGAACGAGCCGTCGAAGGCCACAACGGTTGTTTTGCCCTCGCCGCGACGATCTCGTGCATAGCGCCGCGCAAATTTGATGGCGCCTTCATTGGCTTCGGCACCGCTATTGCTGAAAAAAACGCGGTCAATCACACAACAACTATCCGCGAGCATTTTGGCGAGCGGAGCTTGGTAATTGTTGTGGTAGAGGTTGGAGAGGTGCAAAATGCCGCTGGCGTGTTGCTGAATGGCCGCAGTCACATCTGGATCGCCGTAGCCGAGCGCGTTGACGGCAATGCCTGCCACGCAGTCAAGGTATTGTGTGCCCTCGCTGTCGTACAAATAACACCCTTCACCACGCTCAATGACGAAATCAGCCCGTGCATAGGTCTGGAGCACGTACTGACGATCAAGCTCAACAATGGGATGACTCATGATTGACTCCTCGTGGTGTCTTGCGCATGCAAGTGCACCGGCTATGCCTGATTGTTGGTACCGTTGATTTCAAAACCAGCCAATTGCTCGAGTGCTTTGACCAGCGCATGGTTGCCCTCGTGGCCGAGACCCGCGTGTTGCAGGGTGCGGTAGAGTTGGAAGATGAGTGCCGTCCCCGGCAGTGGGACGCCCAGCTGATCGGCGGCTCCCAAGACGAGGCGCACGTCCTTTTGTTGCAAGTCGATGGTGAAGCCGGGCCGCCAGTCGCGGTTGAGGATTTGTGGGCCGCGATTGCTCAACATCCAGCTCCCGGCTGCCCCCGCCGAAACCGCAGCCAGTGCTTTGGTCAGATCGACGCCGCCGGCCTGCGCAAAGAGCAACGCTTCGCTCATCGCTAGCGCGTTGCCGACCACCAAAATTTGGTTGACCAGCTTGACCGTCTGGCCGGCGCCGTGGTCGCCCACGTGGACGATGTTTTTGCCCATCGCTTGAAAGACGGGCATGGCACGCTCTACGTCGGCCACATTCCCACCCACCATGATGCTCAGCGTGCCTTTGGCAGCTCCCTCACTGCCACCACTGACCGGTGCATCAAGCATGCTACCACCCCGTTCGCGGATGGCATTCGCAAGCGTGACGGTGGTTTGTGGACTAATGGTGCTCATGTCGATGACCAGCGTGCCTGGACGCAAGCCTGCGAGGACGCCGTGTGCGCCGAGGATGACCGCTTCTACGTCTGGAGTATCGCTGACACAGATGACGACAATGTCGCATTGGGCCGTCAAATCGGCCGGGCTCTGGGTGGGCCGCGCCCCTGCTTGCGCCAATTCTTCCATGCGGCTCGCAGTGCGATTGTAGACCGCAAGCGGGAAGCCGGCTTTCAACAGGTTGTGCGCCATACCGCGCCCCATAATCCCCAACCCAATAAATCCCACGTTCGTCGTTGTCATGTGTGCATCCTTAGTTCATGCGTGCCATGCCAAAATCATACCACAGCCACTCCCACTCATGGCGCGGCGTGCATCTTGTCATGTGAGCTCTTGGCGTGGCGTAGCGTGCAATGATGATTGTTGCAGTAGATTGAGGCAGTGTCATACGTGTGATGAGGAGCAGAAGCGATGCGGCGTTTTTTGAAAGGTCTGGCCATCCTAGTGGTGAGCGTAGTACTTATCGCCGGGTGTGCCTTGTTTTTGTGGTCACAGTTGCCGTGTTGTGCCTTGCAACCAACACTCGATTTGCAAGCCGCGGATCTGCAGGCCGACGGTGCCACGGTTGTGCGATTTTGGACGACCATAAACGATATGCCAGAACTCCTAGTATTGGACGATACCGGGCAGCCCATTGACATCATCGCTCCTGCGTTTGAGCGTGAGGTGAACACTTGGCACTGGCAGGTCGCGATCCCAGCCGGTGCCCAGAAGCTCGTCTTTCTCTTTACTGAACGCCCGATGAGTCTCGTGATGACATCAAAAGTGGACACATGGCAGGTCATGGAAAGCGACGTAGTCGGTTTCGTGTATCAAGCGCCTGCGCAATAATGATGTGATGCGATGACCCAACCAGCGTTGCATCTCTGTGCAACTGTAGTATGATAGCCATAGCCGTATTACAAGGGAGACAACGCATATGTCCAAGAGTGCTTTGTTTGTGTGGGGGGGCTGGGATGGCCATGAGCCCAAGCAGTGTGTGGACCTTTTTGCGCCACATCTTGTCAAAAACGGCTACGAAGTGACCATTTCTGATTCGCTCGATGCCTATCTCGACACCGAGAAAATGCGTTCGTACAGCGTTATCAACCAAGTCTACACCATGAGCACGATTACGCGTGAGCAGGAACAAGGCTTGTTGAACGCCATTGCATCCGGAGTCGGGTATGCGGGGTGGCATGGTGGCATGGCAGACGCCTTCCGCAACAACACCGAGTATCAGTTCATGGTTGGCGGTCAGTGGGTGGCGCATCCCGGCAATATCATCGATTACCGGGTCAATATCACCAACCACACCGATGCGATTACGGCTGGTCTCAGCGACTTCGACATGCACTCCGAGCAGTACTACATGCACGTTGATCCGGGCAACGAAGTGTTGGCCACGACTACGTTTAGCGACCAGTACTGTGATTGGATCAAAGGCACTGTGATGCCCTATGTGTGGAAACGCCGCTGGGGCAAAGGTCGCGTGTTCTACACGTCGTTGGGCCATGTCGCCAAAGACTTCAACGTCGTCGAGGCACGCACCATCGTTGAGCGCGGTTTGTTGTGGGCCTCGCGTGACGAAGGTTGGGCATGGTAGCAGTGCCTGACCAGATGCGGGCGGTGTTGCATACACCGCCCGCACATCCTGCCGATTTGCACATCGGGATGACCGCCACGCCGGTGCCTCAAGCCGGCGAGTTGTTGGTGCGCATCGAGGCGACCGCCTTGAATCGTGCCGATTTACTCCAACGGCGAGGCTCGTATCCGCCGCCGCCGGGTGCTTCGCCCATTCTCGGTCTCGAAGTCGTTGGCACTGTGGTGCATGCGAGCGGGCAGTGGCGTGCGGGTGATCGAGTGATGGCGGTCATTACGGGTGGCGGTTACGCTGAGTACGCCTGTGTGCCCGTGGCCGAGGCGATGGCAGTGCCTGACTCGCTCACGAGTACGGAGGCGGCTGCGCTCCCAGAGGCCTTTTTGACGGCATGGCTGAATCTCGTGGTGCTCGGTCAGCTCCAATCCGGTGAGCACATCTTCATTCATGCGGGAGCGAGCGGAGTGGGAAGTGCCGCGATTCAACTCGCTCATGACCGCGGTGCCATTGTGGCTACTGCGGCGAGTACCCCTGCCAAACAAACGCTGTGTCGGCAGCTCGGTGCCAGCTATGTATATCCTTCCCGTAGCGGCCCGCTAGCAGCACAGGTGCGTGCCGATGTGCCGCACGGGGTCGCCGTGCTCCTCGACATGTTGGGTGCGCCGGCGTGGGCCGACAACTGCGACATGCTCGCCCGCGATGGTCGCATGCTCTTGCTCGGATTTTTGGCGGGGTCGCGGGGTGAGCTCGATTTGGCGCCGATTCTCACCAAGAGTTTGCGTGTGACGGGCACCACGCTCCGGCGCAGTCCGGCAGTGTTGCGCCAACAGCTCTCCAGTGATGTCGGTGCCTGGTTGCTGCCCCGCGTACAGCAGGGGCGTGTAGTCCCGGTGGTCGATCGCGTTTTTGCGGTGGGCGATGTCGCCGAAGCACACCGCTACATGGAAAGCAACGCGAACGCGGGCAAAATCATCCTCGCCATGCAGTGGCCCGACTAGTACCAGCGCGTTGCAGGTGCACGCATCACGACCTCCCGTATGACTAGGTGTCATATGGGAGGTTTTGGCATGGATACGGCAGATTTTGAGATGTTTTGAGAGGATTTGACAGGTATCACGGTTGAAGAATGCCTGTGGGGGTGCTAGGATGTGCCTGCAACAATGATGTTGCCGTATGTACCATGCTCAGAGAGGAACGCAATGGTTCAGGCTCCCCCTTCCCCGCAGCCGCTGGTTGATGCGGTTACCGCCGCGTTAATCGAGGCGACCGTTGCCCGTGGCAGTGGTCATTTGACTGCCGACGGTGCGTTGGCAGTCACCACGGCGCCCTACACGGGGCGTTCTCCTGCCGATCGATTTTTGGTGGTTGATCGCGCCCAACACGATATGGTGTGGTGGGGTGACATCAATCGTCCCATGGACGCCGACCGTGCTCAGCAACTCGCCACCCGTGTGCGTGCCCACCTCGCGACCCGAGAGCACTACGTGCTCCATGCGTCGGTGAATGCTGACCCGCAATACGCCTATCATATTCAGCTTTTGTCTGAAAGTCCGTGGCATACGCTCTTCGCCAAACACCTGTTTCGTGAAGCGGTTGCACATGCGGATGAAACCATTACCGTGTTGCATGCGCCGTCGCTTCAGGCAGATCCCACCCAAGACGGTACACGGAGCGGTGTATTTATTGTGCTCGACATCCCACAACGCACCATTCTCATTGGTGGGACTGCGTATGCTGGTGAAATCAAAAAAGCCGTGTTTACCATGTTGAACTTTTTGTTGCCCCTGCGTGGTGTTTTGCCCATGCATGCGGGAGTCAACGTGGGGGTATCCGGTGATGCGGCGGTCTTTTTTGGGCTTTCCGGGACTGGCAAAACTACCCTTTCGACCGATCCAGAGCGTCCGTTGATTGGCGACGATGAGCACGGTTGGAGCGCGCGCGGGGTGTTTAATTTTGAGGGAGGATGCTACGCCAAAACCATCCGCTTGTCGGCCAGCAGCGAGCCGGAAATCTACCGTGCCACCCAGCATTTCGGCACCGTGCTTGAGAACGTGCGGGTGGATCCGGTGTCGCATGTGCCCGATTTCGACGACATCAGTTTGACCGAAAACGGCCGGGCTGCCTACCCGATGACTTATCTGGCCAACGTGGATGCGCGTGGTATGTGCGATCATCCACGGACGATTTTCATGCTGACGGCCGATGCGTTTGGGGTGTTGCCACCCCTGAGCCGGCTGACGCCTGCGCAGGCCATGTACCACTTTGTCTCCGGGTATACGGCCAAGGTGGCTGGCACTGAGCGCGGTGTGCAGGAGCCCACCGCAACGTTTTCGACGTGCTTTGGTGCGCCGTTCATGGTGCATCATCCGAGCACATACGCCGAACTGTTGCGTCAGCACATCGAAGCACACCATGCGTCGGTGTGGTTGGTCAACACGGGCTGGATTGGGGGTGCGTACGGCGTGGGTCAACGCATGCAGTTAGGGCATACACGGGCCTTGATTCGGGCCGTACTCGGAGGTGCACTGGAGGCTGTCACGTATCACACCGACCCGGTGTTTGGGTTGGCGATGCCCGCTACCTGCCCTGCTGTGCCAGCTGAGATCCTCGATCCACGACGAAGTTGGCACCATCCGGCAGAGTGGCACCACGCGGCGCTCCAGTTGGCGGCACGTTTCCGTGCAAATGTGACACAGCTAGGGGCTCAGATGCCGGCCCACATTGTGGCCGGTGGTCCCGTGGTCGAGTAGTCGTCTGATGATGTGTTGATGGACAAAAACCACCCACCCCGGGATTTTCCACGGGGTGGGTGGTCGTGCGGGGCACTGATGCGCTGCATCGCTTAGAAGAAGCCGAGCTGGTCGCGGGCTTCTTCGGTCATCATGGCAGGGCTCCAAAACGGCGTCCAGACCAAGTTGACCCGAATGTCTTCGAGGTTTTTGTAGATGTCGCCGAGGGCGGTGACTTCGCGCTTGACTTGATCAATAATCTGCGGACCAGCCGGGCATGCCGGGGTGGTCAGCGTCATGTCGATGTCAACGACACGGCCACTTTCGAGGATTTCAACCCGATAGACGAGACCAAGATTGACAATATCGAGACCAATCTCTGGGTCGATGACGTTCTTGAGGGCACTCCGAACCAAATCTTCGTTGAGCATGTGTGTCGCTCCATTTACCGAATACTCACAATCAAATGATACCATAACAGTGTTGTGGTTTGCGTCAAAACCACCATAGCCAGCGTCAAACAAGTGGTATGGCATTCTGAGAAGGAGTATTTCATGAATATGCAGTCGCGATTAGCGGCCATTGTCGCCTTGGTGGCGGTTATTTTGGCGTTGGGAGCAGCCACGACTCGCTTCGCGCAAATCGACGAAGGCACCCGTGGTATTGTGGTAACTCAGGGTGCGGTCGAAGGTATCCAATCGCCGGGGATGTTCTTTCGCATATTTGCGCCATTTACTCGCATCGAGATTGTGAATGTGCGTCGTCAGTCGCGTCAGATTACCCAGAACGTGGCGAGCAGTGACAAGCAGCTGTACGACATTCAAATCCAGGTGGACTATAGCCGCAAAACGGCTCCTGACGCGTTGCGCGAGATGTACGGGCGTATCGGGGTCAGCGACGATCAGTTGAATATTCAGCTGGACGGGTTCATCAGCGAGGCCCTTAAGACGGCGAGCACGCAGTTCACCCTCGACCAGGCCTTGTCGGATCGCGGTGGTTTCAGCCAGCGGATTCGTCAGTACTTGACCACCACCCCGGGTGAGGGTCAGAATGCGCCGGTCGACCAGCTGTACATCAATCTCGAAGCGGTCAAGGTGATTGACATCAACGTGGGCGAGCAGTATGCGTTGTTGCTCGAAGAAAAAGCCAACCTCGAAGTCAAAATCGAAACCGAGGAGAAGCGCCGCCAGCAAATTGAAGCCGAGCAAGCCAACAACTTGTTCCGTGCCGAGCAAGAAGCCAAAGTGGCACTGACCACCGAAAAAGGTCGCACCGCGGCCGCTCTTGAAGCAGCAAGCCGCGAATCACAGGTGCGCTCCGTGCAAGGTGCTTCGTTCCGCGAGAACCCGGAATTGCTCCGTTTGCGTGAGCGTGAGTTGATGGTCGAGATGCTCAAGACGGGCAACATTTGGTTCATCGACCCCAACACCAATTTGACGCTGTTGCTTGATCAGATGGCCAGCAACAATCCGGCCGTCACCCAGCAGATCCTCAAGGACACGGGCGTCATCACCCCGTAGGAACGTGGCGACACACGGTCAAGCCCAGGGTGCGCACTGTGCGCACCCTGGGCTTTTGCATGCGCAGACGAGCGCAATTAGTGGTCGAGATGATAGGGTACACTCACCACGACCACGTTTTTGGTGAACAGCAACATGGTCTTAATGGCGAGCGCAGTCTGGTTGTGTAAGAAGTTCTGCCACCAGCGATTGGGGATGAATTCGGGCAGAACCACGGTTACCACGTCGTCGTGATAGCGATGTGACATGTGGTCGATGTACTCGCGGATAGGGCGAATCAGCGACCGGTACGGTGACGGCAACACCACTAATTCGATGCCACAGCCCCACTGTTGCCACTTGGTGCGCATGCGGTTGGTGCTTTCTTCGTCGAGATTGATGTAGAGCGCCTGAATATTGTCGCTGGTCAACGACAACCCGTACTGCAGGGCGGGGATGACGCCACGGTGCACGCCACTGACCAGCACTAGCACGGTATGGCGCCGAACTGCTGCGGGAGTTGGTGCGTCGTTGAGAGACAGTTGATCGGCCACATCGAGGTAGTGCTTGCGGATGCTCTGGAGCAGGATGACGACCACAGGTATGATGATGAGCACTGCCCAGGCCCCCTGCGTGAATTTGGTGATGGCGATGACGCACAGGACTACTGCGGTGACGGTGGCTCCCAAGCCGTTGATAACGGCGTTGTGTTTCCACCCTGCACTGCGGAGTTGGAGCCAACGGCGCACCATGCCAGCCTGTGACAACGTGAACGCCGCAAACACACCGAGGGCGTAGAGTGGCAACATGGCCTGTTCGCGGGCGTCAAAGATGATGACCAAAATCACCGAAATCCCGCCCAAAAAGATGACGCCGTTGGAGAAGACCAAGCGATCTCCACGTTGGGCGAATTGCCGTGGCAGGAAGCGGTCCACCGCGAGGAAGTACGACAACCGTGGGAAGTCAGCGTAGGCGGTGTTGGAGGCCAAAATCAAGATGAACATGGTCGCGATTTGGATGATGTAGTAAAAGGGCGAATTGCCACCAAAAATGGCCCTGGCCAACTGCGAATTCACTGTCTCGGGCTCTGCGGCCCCGTCTGGGATGACGTGGTAGGCGTTGGCGAGCGTGGTGATGCCGATGAACATGAGGCTCAAAATGACCGCCATGACTGCTAGCGTGATAGATGCGTTGCGCGACTGTGGTTGTTTGAACGCCGCCACTCCGTCGCTAATGGCCTCAATGCCGGTGAGTGCTGTACACCCGGAGGCAAACGCACGTAGGACGAGGAACCACGTGACCGTCTGGTTGAATTCCGCGTGGATGATTTCTGGCGGCGGAGCGGTATTCACCGTGCCGTTGATGACGTGGTAGAGTCCCACTGCAATTAACCCGAACATGCTGACGATGAACAGGTAGGTTGGCACTGCGAACATGCTCCCCGACTCTTTGAGACCACGGAGATTGGCCAAAGTCAGGAGCGCAATCAGGATGACCGCCATGCTGACTCGGTAGGGGTCAAGCCAGTGCAGTGCGGAAGTGATGGCGGTGACACCGGCCGAAATACTCACTGCCACGGTGAGGATGTAGGAGGTCATCAACGACACGGCAGCGATTAACGAGGGAATGGTGCCTAGATTTTCTCGTGAGACGATATAAGAGCCACCACCGTTGGGGTAGGCCATGATGGTTTGAATATACGAAAACGCCACTGTAATCAGCAGTAGCATGATGCCCACCGAAATGGGGGTGGCGAGCCCGAGGGCTGCACGATTGGCGTACATCAGCGCAATCAGGATGGCCTCGGTGGCGTAGGCGACCGACGAGAGTGCATCCGACGAAAACACCGCTAGAGCGGTGCGTTTGGGCAGACGCTCGTGGGCTAATTGCTCGTTGGCGAGCGGCTTGCCGACGAGTAAGCGCTTGAGTGCAGAGAGCATGAATCCGTGTCCTTTGTCAATACAACGTTCACATGACGACAAGCGCTAGCTGGTGTGTGGTTGCCAAAATGTGTCGCAGGGCCGAATGATTCGTCAGGTTGCTAGAAAATAATAGCATCGTGCCTGTGTATGGTCAAACACCCTCCGTGGTGTCTGTCTTCACCGATTTGTACATGGCGAGGGCAGCTAGGCGTTGTGTGGCGTGGTCTACGATTGGCGCCGGGTAATCCGTGCCAATGACGATGCGAGCCGCACGGAGGTCGCTCCCTTGGAGCAACCATGGTTGGTGGATGTACTTGGCGGGGACGTATTTGAGCTGGGGGAGGTACTTTTTTACGTAGTGCCCGTGCGGGTCGAATTTTTCCCCTTGACTGACTGGATGAAAGATGCGGAAGTAGGGCTGAGCGTCGGTGCCCGTACCCGCCGCCCACTGCCAGCCCCCGTTGTTGGCAGCCGTGTCGCCGTCAATGAGGTGTTGCATGAAAAACCGCTCCCCCCAGCGCCAATCGATGAGTAAATCCTTGGTGAGAAACGACGAAACGATCATGCGAGCGCGGTTGTGCATCCAGCCTTCTTGGCGGAGTTGGTGCATGGCCGCGTCAACGATGGGGTACCCGGTTTGACCGGCACACCAGGCCGCAAACCACTCCGGATTGTTGTCCCACGGGATGCCGTCGTAGACGGGGCGGAATGCGCGGTGGCGTACATGCGGGAAGTGATACAGGATTTGATGATAAAAATCCCGCCAGGCGAGCTCACTCAGCCAAACTTCTGCACCACTCCGGCTCTCACCTTTCGTGGCAGGCATGGCGGCAACAGCGAGTCGGGCGCAGTGTTGAGGTGACATAATGCCAAAGCGTACATACGCAGAGAGTCGTGACGTCCCCGCTTGTGCCAACATGTCACGGCCCGCGCCGTACTCGTGTAGCGCCACACGAGCGAATTGTTCCAGCAATTGTTCGGCGGCGTGGGCACTACTATCGGGCAGTGGGACGCTCGTGGCCGGCCAATCGGGCCATTCCGGATGCACTGGTTGATCGGGATGACGGTGCATGGCAGGCACGGGGAGTGCCTCTGGCAACGCCAGTGTGCGCACCCAACTGCGAAAATACGGGGTAAACACGGTATACGGCGTGCCAGCCCCGGTCTTGAACGCATCGGGTGGTTGGATGGTCAAACTCTGAGTGGTTTTGCCTGCGATGCCGTGTGCTTGCATGCGCTGAGCGACTTCCTTGTCGCGTTGGCGTCCCCACGGAGACGTATCGCGCTCCCACGTGATGAGCGTGGCACCGAAGCGGCTAGCAAGCATGGGCAATAGCTCCCGTGGATCACCATAGGCGATATATAAACCACTCCCGTGTGCTTGGAGTTCTGCGTGGAGCGTGCGTAATCGGTGGGCGAGGAAAGCGAGGCGATTTGGCCCGACGCGCTTCGTTGCAACCAAGTCTGGATCGACGATGAAGACGGGGATGACTCGTCCGTGCTGTTGTGTGCTCGCGTAGTGCAGGGCCGGGTTGTCGTGGAGGCGTAAATCGCGACGAAACCAGTGAATGGCGTATGCGGTCATGCGGGGGGGGTTGCTTTCTCTATGTGTCCTGTATGCACATACGCTCGTAGGAGCTGGTCAGGATGTGTCCCTACAACGCGTGGGCATTGGCAATCAGGTAGTGTGCAGCCGTACGGAGGTCGGGCACGCTGACATCGGCGCAGAACTCCCAAGATTCGCTGGCACGTTCAGGTGGCTTGATATGCACTGCCTTGATGCCCGCATTGACGGCGCCGAGGGCATCCCATGCGTTGTGTGAAATCAACCAACACTCAGTACGTGCCACCCCACACGCGCGGGCAAATTGTTGATAGACTTCGGGATGTGGTTTGTAGGTGCGAATGCGGTCGACACTCCAGATGCCGTGCAAATGGGGTGTCAACTGGTGATACTCGGCGACTGCCTGCAACTGCGCCGTGGTAGCGTTACTGCACAACCAGCACTGCCACCCGTGGCTGGCAAGCAAGGTCAGAGCCTCAAGCGCCTGGGGATGTAGTGGCAGGTGTTGCCATGCGTGGCAGAGTTCTTGTTGTTGGGCGGGCGTAAGGTACAGCTGGAACTCAGCGAGCGTGGTACGGAGCGCCTGGGCCGTGAGTTGTGCAAAGTCGACGTACCGTTGCATGGCGCTCCGCCGCAACACGTATTCGACTTGAGTACGTCGCCAATGTGCCACAATCTGTGCACCAGCATCGCTCCACGGGGTAAAATAGGGGGCAAGGGCGGCAGGGTCACAGAGCGTGCCAAACACATCAAAACCAACTACTCGCGTCATTGTAGATGCCTTTTTGTGTCAAAGAAACGGGATATGTGTATGCAGTATACCGTGAAGCAAGCCGGTCGTGATGATGTGGATGCCTTGTGGCAAATGCTCTACTACGCTGCTTGGATGGAGCTCGATGGTGCGCCGTCGTACCACGTAGCCCAACAAGACCCCTATTTGCGTGAATACGTGGCCGATTGGGGGCGACCCGATGATGTGGGGGTGGTCGCCGATCAAGACGGTGCCACGTTGGGCGCTGCGTGGGCGAGAATGGTGCCTCATCCTGCGGGGATTGCCAATGTGCCACCGGGGTGCCTCGAATTGGCGGTGGCCGTGCACCCGCGTGCCCAACGGAGCGGGGTTGGGAGCGTGCTCCTGGCGTGTTGCTGTGCGCTTGCTGACGCACGTGGGGCACGCTTAGCACTGACCGTGCGCAAAAGCAATCCGGTGGTGCATTGGTACATGCGCTACGGATTTGTCGTCGTCGCTACGAGCGTCAACCGGGTGGGGACGGAATCATTGATTATGCAACGACTATAAACAGGAAACACACAGATGAACGAACAACAACGACTGGTGACTTGGACGAGTCCAGATGCGTACATGGCACAGATGCGCCAGCTCAGTGGTACCGACTACATCAACGCGGTCCGTGCCGGCGACATTCCGGTGTCGCCGATGCTCAAACTGCTCGATATCCACGGGCGGGAATGGCACGAAGGGTATGCGCTCTTCACCGTTGTCCCGCAAGAGTTCCACTACAACCCGATGGGCATGGCGCACGGAGGCTTGGCGTGTGCCCTGCTCGATACGGCCATGGCCGTGGCGGTGTTGACCATGTTGCCCAGTGGGGTCGGCTATGTGACGTTGGAAATCAAAGTGAATTTCACCAAACCGATGACGGCACATGCCGGCGAGCTCCGTGCCGAAGGGCGCGCCATTCACGTGGGTAGCCGCACGGCCACCGCCGATGGCCGCATTTATGATGCCCAAGGCGTACTATACGGCCACGGCACCACCACGCTGTTGCTGACGCGCCCCGATTTACCGCAGAGCGTCCGCACTACAGAGTAGTTGCCCGGCTGGACTCATGGTGGATATCGCCAACTCCGCGCAGCAGGCGTGCCCGAGGGGCAGCCCGACCTCGTCAGCGAGTTGGTGCAACTGATCAGCACTGAGTTCTGCCCAGGGTGCGTCGAGCACGACGCGGCCATCTTTCAGCAGTACGACGCGGTCCGTGTGGGCCGCACAAAAATTCAAATCGTGGCTGACGACGACCACGCTTCGCCCTTGGGCGTGCATGTGGTCGATGGCGCGAGCCAAGTGTGCAATGGCCGCTTCGTCCATGCCAGCCGTTGGTTCATCGAGCGCCAACAGGTCACTTTCGAGCGCCATCACCGCGGCCGTGGCAACGAGGCGGCGCAGAGCGGTCGGGATGTCGTAGGGATGACTATCCGCCCATTCTGCGATGCCGCAGATGGCTAGCGTGTGGGCTACACGCGCCGCAATGGTGGCTTGGTCGAGTTTCAATAGTTTGAGCCCAAATGCGACTTCTTCGGCAATAGTGGCCGCAAACAGCTGATTGCGCACATCCTGGAACACAATGCTCGCACACCGTGAAGCTCTGCCGGGAGCCAGTTTGGCAATGTCGTGGCCGTGATGCCGTACGTGTCCGCTACTAGGGCGGAGCAGTCCGTTGAAGTGTCGGAGCAGGGTGCTTTTGCCAGCGCCGTTTTTGCCGAGGAGAGCGACCCGCTCACCCGCACGGATTGTCAGCGATACCCCGTGCAAGACGGCCACACCGTTGGGGTAGCGGAACGCGACCTGCTCGATCGCTAGTAGTGTGGGACCAGTGTTGTGTGGCATTGGTGCCAGTGGCCGTGTGGAGGGCGTATGTGCGGGGGTTGCCACAATCCCCGTGACCAGTTCATCTGCTCGTACCGCGAGTGGGTGCTGTGGTGACCACATGCCGTGACTGGCGAGGTGCTGGGCGACCCGCAGTGCGTAGGGGCGGCCAGCGGGTGATGCGGGCATGCGCAACACTTCGCCCGGGGTCCCGTCAGCGACCAGCCGTCCGTGGTCGAGCACGCACACCCGATCTGCGAATTCTGCCACCCAGTCCAGTTGATGCTCGGCCACCACGATGGTTTGCCCGTTGGCCGCAAGTCGTCGCAACGTGGCTCCGAGCTGAGCGACCGCCGGTGGGTCGAGTTGTGCAGTGGGCTCGTCGAGAATCAAGATGGGCGGTCGTTGTGCGAGCGCTGCTGCGATGACGACGCGTTGTTGTTGGCCACCAGAGAGTTGGAACGGTGAGCGTTCGGCCAAATGGCTGATTTCCATCTGTGCCAACGCCTCTGCCACCCGTTGCCGGATGAGATCTGCGGGGATGCCGAGGTTTTGTAGTCCGAACCCTACTTCGTCGGCCACCGTAAAGCAGACTCCCGAAATCTGCGTGCTGGCCTGGCTGAGCACAATAGTCACATGTGCGAGCATGTCGATGACTGGGCTTTGGAGCGGTGCCGCACCGTTGACCGTGACACTGCCGCTGGCTTCCCCTTTGAAGAACTGTGGCATGAAGCCTGCAAGGAGCGTGCACAACGTGCTTTTACCGGCACCTGCAGGTCCGATGATTGCCACGCATTGACCGGCTGGAATTGCCATCGAGATGTCGTGGAGCGCGGGTGTGCTCCGGTTGTGGTAGGTGAAACGGAGTTGTTCGATGACGATGACTGGTGTCGTGTTCATGCCAAATTGCTCCATGCCGTCATGACTGCCACGCCCGCTACACTCAAAAACAAGCCGGTGCGCCCCCAGTGTTGTAGGCGCGTATCGGGCAGTACAATCATGCGTGTTGGCGGTGCGGGGTGCGCAAAGGCGCGGAGCTCAAGGCTCATGGCCCGCTCTTCCACGTCAATCAGTGCCCCTACTACCAACGGGCCAATCAGCGGCACAATCGCACCAATCCGGCCCACGAGCGAATCCACCACCAGTCCACGCGATTGTTGTGCCTCCAAAATACCGTGTGCCCGTAGTCGCATGTCGGGGATGATTTGGAGCGCCATCAGCAAAATATACTCGATGCTCCGCGGCAAACCACGCTCTGCGAGCGCTTGGGTGAGGTGGGCCGGTGGCGTGGTCAGGACGACGCCCAATAACCCGCTGCCCAACGTCATAATGCGCATGAGCGCGGTAGCGGCCACACTCATGCCACTGACGCTGATACTGACCCCGCCAATGTGCCACAACTGGGTGGTGTCACTTGGGAAAAAAACGCCCTGGAGCAAAAACAACGAGATGCCGACTGGGATGAAAATCCCCCACAACGTGCGGTAGATTGCCCGCGGGTCAGCAGCGGTGAGCGGGGTAAGTACCGCAAGCCCCCAAAAGAGCATGCTCGCGGGGAACGTGGTGGCCATGTAGATGTGTACGGCCAGGCTGAACGCCCAAGTGAGTTTGGTGAGTGGATGGAGTGAGTCAAACCAGCCAGTGTGCATGGTGCCCTCATTGTCTGGAAATGTGCGGTGTGATGTAAGGAACGCACCGAATTGAGCCGTGTAATGCCCAATTCGGTGCGTTCGTAAAGTGCCGTCTACTGCGCGTTAAAGCGCTCGAGCAATCGCTTGGGCAAAATGCTGACAATCGCCCATACCACCATGTATGAGGCCATTTTGTCGAACGGGTCCGACACCACGCCCTGTGCAAAGACCGACACGATGATGTTTTGACCGCTTGCCAAAAAGGCCGCCACAATCAGATCGGTGCCTGATCCGGTCACGCCACCGAACAGGTACGCCGAAATTGGCGCCGAAATAATGGCTGCCACCACACCCGTGATGACGCCCGCAATCCCCGCATACCCGCCGTTCTTGATGAGCAGAGCCCCCACGATGACACCCACTACCGTCGTGACCACAAAGACGATGAGTTGTTGGTTGATGAGGTCCATCATCGCTGGCATCATGCCGTCTGCGTCGATGTTGGTGAAGGTGAGCACAAACAGCGTCAACGAGAAGAAAAACAAGCCGCCGACGACTGCGCCGACCCACTTGGGTGAGCTACTCGTGAAGACGCCCCGGCGCCCGAAAACGCCCGCTAGGATGCCGATGACCATGGCCACCACTGCGTAGGGGGTGGCATACACGTTGCCGAGCAAGCCCCAAATCACATTGGCTAGGAGACCCGTCAATCCGCCGGCCACCGGCCCGAGCAGTGCTCCCACCAACACGGTGCCGATGCTGTCGAGGTAGATTGGCAACTTGAGGACGGTGACCAATTGACCGACTGCGATGTTGATGCCAATCGCCAGCGCCATCAGTACGATGTTGATGGGGCTTTTGAGTGTACCGAAAATGCGATCCATGTGTCTTTCTCCTTCATTCGTGCAACTACGATGTCGCTACGCCATCCAGCCATGATGCGCGGAACGCAACAAATGAACCCTCTATGATGCTCTGCCGCATCTCACGCATTAGATGCAACAAGAAAGCAACGTTGTGCAGACTGACCAAGCGAATGCCCAGCAATTCCTTGGCCCTGAATAAATGGTGAATGTAGGCTCGCGAGTACTTGCGGCAGACCGCACATCCACACCATGCGTCGAGCGGCTCGTTGCTGTCACGGCACTGCGCGTTGTTCACGTTGAGGCGAAAGTTGCGGCTCGGATCTTTGACGAGTGCTGCTCCGTGGCGCCCGAGGCGTGTCGGACTCACACAATCGAACATGTCGATGCCCCGCGCCACCCCCTCAAACAAATCATCAACATCGCCAATGCCCAGCAAGTGGCGCGGTTTTCCATCAGGCAAAAAGGGCACCGTCATGTCGACGACTTCGTAGATTTGCGGTTTGTTGGCGCCGAGTGAGCCGCCAATGCACAACCCGTCGAACTCCATGGCTCCGATGTGCTCAGCGCTCGCCTTGCGCAGGTCGGAGTAGACTCCACCGTGTACAATCCCAAACAGTGATTGATCGGGTGTGGGCATGGGGATGGCGTGTTCGCCACGCAGGGTCTGCTGATGGTACGCCAAACAACGTTCTTCCCAGGCGTGGGTGCGCCGCAACGACCGTTTGGTGTAGTCGTACCCAGCCCGGAACGGTGGTAACTCGTCAAAGCAGAGAATGATGTCTGCTCCGATCCCCTTTTGAATCTCAATACTCCGTTCTGGAGTGAAAATATGGCGTGACCCGTCAATGTACGACTTAAACGTGACCGCGTCGTCTTTGACTTTGACCATGCCCGGTTGTGGCGTGAACGAACCACGTCCCTTCACTTCGTCAGCAATGCCGCCGTACTTGAGACTAAAGACTTGGAAGCCACCGCTGTCGGTCAAAATGGGCCCGTCCCAACCCATGAACGCATGCAACCCGCCGTGCCGTGCAATCAGCTCGTGTCCCGGTTGCAGGTAGAGGTGGTACGTATTGCCCAAAATAATCTGGGCGCCGTGGTCGGCTACTTCGTCGGGTGAAAGCGACTTCAGCGTCCCCTTGGTGCCTACTGGCATGAACACGGGGGTTTCGACGACGCCGTGAGCGGTTACAATCCGACCGGCGCGCGCACGCGTTTGCGTATCGCGAGCCTCGGTCGTAAACTGGAGCGGCATGTATCCTCTGTCCCCTTCTGATGTGCGGTATTATCGTGTCGATGAATACAGTTGTCAAACAACGCATGGTATGATGGTTCATCATAGTGTATTTTTGAAACTTTCACAAAAAGGAGCTCAAAATGAGTCATACGCTCCACCGCCAGCACGCTGCCGCACAGGTAGGTGGGATTCGCTGTGGTGTGCTGACCATTAGTGATACGCGCACGCCTGCCACCGACAGCGGCGGTCAGCTCGCACAACAACTGCTACGGGCGGCCGGGCACGATATCTCCGCATATGCGATTGTGCGTGACGAACCAACCGACGTGGTAGCCCAGGTGCACCATTGGCGCAGTACGTGTCAAGTCATCATCACGACCGGAGGTACGGGCATTGCCAAGCGCGATACCACCATTGATGCGCTTGATCCGTTGTTTGAGCGCCGCCTGCCCGGATTCGGTGAAATATTCCGCATGTTGTCGTTTGCACAGGTGGGCGCTGCTGCCATGCTCTCACGTGCTACCGCAGGCACCATTGCGCAGACCCTGGTTTTTTGTTTGCCGGGTTCTCCAGCGGCCGTCGAGCTTGCGATGACACAACTCATTGTGCCCGAGCTCCGTCATGTGCTCTGGGAAACGCTCCGCCAAGCTCCTCTTGGCGCCCAAGGAGGTTAATGGTCATGTTCCAACGCGTTGCTCTTGCCATGGTGCGCTTTTATCAGCGCCGTATCTCGCCTCTCAAACCACCGAGTTGTATTTACACGCCGACCTGCTCCGAATACACGTATCAAGCGATTGCGAAGTACGGAGTCCTCAAAGGAGTGGCGTTGGGCGTGGAACGCTTGCTTCGCTGTCATCCCTTTTCTGCAGGGGGACATGACCCGGTGCCTTAGTTCGGCGACAGAACTTTTGTGCACCAAGTCGCCACACCGCGTATTCATCAGAGAACCAATTGTGGTATACTAGTCCACATACAACGGTTTTTACTGTTGTGTGTGGATTATTTGTGCACACATGATGTGCCGCGAACGTTCTTTGGTAGGATGGTGTGGCCGATACGGTATGCAAGATACCGTCCACCACCTCAAACACATTGTCATTCCCTAGAAGTTGTGTATGCACCGGAGAGCGGTGTGTTCTACTTCGCTTCTGGGGATTCCATCCAACCACGTCCCCGGTCGTGTGTGCTCGTTTTAGGAGCTCACATCGCGTATGTCAGAGCAGAATCACCGTAGTGATGTCGCCGTATTTATTGACTTTGAAAACATCTATGTCAGTGTACGCGACAAATTGGATGCAAATCCGAACTTCGAAATTATCATGGATCGATGCAACGAGCTCGGTCGTGTGATTTTGGCCCGCGCCTTCGCTGACTGGTACCGCTACCCGCGTATTACCAGTGCACTCTATGCCAACAACATCGAGCCAATTTATGTGCCCACCTACTACTACGACAAGGACGCTGGTCGTACGGGTCGTCCCATCAAAAACAGCGTGGACATGAACCTGTGTATTGATGCCATGCGCACGTTGTTCACCATGCCACAACTCTCCACGTTCGTCTTGATTACTGGCGATCGTGATTTTATCCCGTTGGTGAATAGTATTCGTCAGCAGGGCAAAAACGTGGTCATCGTGGGCGTCGGTGGCGCTGCCTCAACGCATCTGGCTCAGAGCGCCGACGAATTCATCTTTTATGAGCAACTGGTGGGCAAACCGATGCCCAATGCTTCTGCGCCGGCCAACGGGCGTCGCATTAGCGACATCGACGAATTCGAGCGTGACCGGTCGAGCCGCAATGAGCGGGTAGCGGCTACGCCAGCTCGCCCTCAAGCCGCCAAAGCAGAGCGCAAACCGACCGGCATGAATGACGAACAAGCCTACGCCTTGTTGACGAAGGCTGTGGTCGAAGCACGTTCACGCAACATGTTGACGGCGTTCGGCTCCATCAAAGTGCTGATGCGTGAATTGTCCGATGGTGAATTCCGCGAGCAACAGGTCCGTGATAGTGCTGGTCGTCCGTTTGAGCGTTTCAAAGATTTCATCTACGAAGCGGCTCGCCGTGGCGTGGTGGTGGTCTCCAACGACGGGGTCGTCAATGAAGTCTTTTTGCCCGGCGAAGATCCCGCAAAGATGTCACAATTCGGTGCGCCGGCTCAGGCGACTACGAGTGACGATGGTCTCGAAATCGCCGCTCCAGTCGTTGAAAAAGAAGCCCAAGACACCCACAGCAATAACGGTAAATCGCGGCGCCGCCGCCGCAATGAGCGCCCCGATCCGGCTCCAGCTCCCGTGGTACTGCACGAGGATCCGGTCGCGGTCGTCGCCGATGCCAGTGATCTTCCCCTAGAAGTGGTCGCGGTACCGGTTGATGAAAGCGAAGTCGGCGATGGCCCGCTGAATCCCGATGTGGAGAGTGCGGTGGTGGTGGCGTTTAGCGACGAAGAACGCCAACTGGTCCGCACCATCGTGGCCAACAGTGCCCGCCCGATGTCATTTCAACAAATCTACGATGCACTCCGCGGTGGGCGCAATCGTGGTGATTCACAACATCCTCCCCGTACCAACGAAGAATTGCGCTCATTGGTCAAACTGGCCATCAACAGCGGCGACATTCAACGCATTGGGCGCGGGAATCGGGTGAGTTATCGTATGCCCAATCAGTCCGGTGTAAGCAAACCGCTCGATGGGGTGGAGATTGCTGACGTCGTTGCTGAAACCGCACCCGTCGAAGCGCCGGTGCTCACAGCGGCCGAGACAGCGGTGCCCGCTCCCGTGACCATGATTCCCACGCCAGACGACAGCGACGACGCCTTGTTGCCACCGTTGGAATTGCCGAGTGTCGATCAGGCGCCAGTTGAACGCCCGGTAGAGGCCCCGGTGCGCGCCCGTCGGCGGGCGCCAGCGCCGTCGGCTCCCGAGCAACCCCCAGCCGCACCACCAGCGCCAGCCAAGTCGCGGCGTAAGTCACAGGTGCCGTCGCCAGTGGCACCAGCTGCCGCTGAATTGACCGCTCCGAGTGCCCCAGAGCCGGCCGCTCCCAAGACGCCGCGGCGGCGCGCTCCCAAGAAACCAACCGGAGAGGCCTAGTATGCAGGTAAAAATCTGTGGAATTCGGGCGCCCGAGCACCTGCTGACAGCGGCGGCCAACGGCGCCGACATGGTGGGCTTGGTCTTTGCGCCGAGCCGCCGCCAAGTCGATGTGGCCCAGGCGCAACTGTTGGTGCGCACACTGCGTGATGCCGGCTATGCTACCAAGGTGGTCGGGCTGTTTGTGGACGCGTCGAGTGCCGACATTGCCAATACGGTTGCGACCTGTCAACTCGACATGGTGCAACTGCACGGTGCTGAGCCGGTTACCGTGCTCTCCCAATTGCCCGCTGTGCCCGTCCTGCGTGCCATTCGTTTCGACGGGAGTGCCGTTGAGCAGGCTTGGTTGACACTCAATCATCCCCAAGTCACGTTGCTGGTGGATGCACCGGTCACCGATGGTCTCCAGGGGGGCACTGGTCATCAGGCCGATTGGCACCAAGCGGCTGAGCTGGCGCGTACCCAACGAATTATCTTGGCAGGCGGCTTGACGCCGGCCAATGTGGCGTCGGCCATTGCAGCCGTGTACCCGTGGGGTGTGGACGTGAGCAGTGGAGTGGAGCGCGACGGCATCAAAGACAACGGCAAAATCGCTGCCTTCATTCATTTGGCGACACAACCAAACGAGGTGGCTTGATGCAACGGCGCTGGTGGAGTTGGTTGGGAGCAATTGCAACGATGGTGTTGTCGATACGCTACGTACTCACAAACGTACGGCCGATTTTGCTACACCCGACCGCTGATGCAACCGCAGAGCTCCTCCCCGATGTGACCACGTTGGGGATCCGGCGCATTATCGTCAGCGATTTGCACCTCGGTGCAGGTGATCGCCTCGACGACTTCCATGCGGATAGCGAGCTGGCTGATTTTATCCGTACGTATGCCATGGCCGAGCCCACTGAGCTGATTTTGGCGGGTGATACGTTTGAGTTTTTGCAGGTGTCGTTGCCCGATGTGGGAGATTTTGAATGGACTGCACGGGCGGCCGAACGTCGTCTGCAGACCATCCTTGATGCGCACCCACTCGTCATCAATGCGTTGACCGAATTCATCCGGCGCCCGCACAACTATTTGACGTTGCTCATCGGCAATCATGACTTCGAAATGCACTACCAGTCTGCGAAGACCTTGTTGCGCCGGCGCTTGTTTCTGACGAGCGACGATGCGCGCCTGCGCTTCGGTATTCGCTACCACGGCGATGGCATTTTCATTGAGCACGGCAATCAGTTCGAGCAATACAACAGCTTTGTGCGCTTTGAGGGCATCAGTCAGCCGTTTGAGTTGGTACGTGGCACGTTGGCCGTCAAGACGGTCATCAATCCGCTTGAGCGTGCGCCGCTCCCCATTGCTCCCTACATCGACAACGTCAAACCGTCGTCGGCGTTTTTGTGGCATCTGCTGGGGCTCGCGCGCTTGCGTGATTGGCAGGTGGTGCTGTTTGTGCTCCGAGGCGTCATTTTGACGGTGCGTAGTCTGTTGGTGCCACTGTCGTATCGCAAAAGTGAGTCGCTCAGCGATGCGCCCAAGTCGGTACGCCATCTCGAAAACCAACGTCGTCTGCAACGACTCATCGACAGTGCCCGGCGGGTGTTGGACCGGCGCCAACAACCGAGCCTCGATGTGGTGCCCGCCTACTTGATGTCGCACATTGAGCGTGAATCGCGGCGCCAACTGCTCCGCGAGGTGCGCGAGTTCAACGTGGCCGTGCTCCGTGAAATGGTGCGTTTGGCGCACACACCGCCCCATCAGAGCACGAGTATCTTCGTCTGCGGGCATACCCACATGGCGCAACACGTGGCCATCAACGAGCGTCAAACCTACGTCAATGTGGGCACGTGGACGGATATCGTGGTCGACATGAGCACGGGCAAACGCCAACAACAGCGCTGTCCGTTCTTGCAAGTTCACTGCCGTGACGGCGTGGTCTCCCACGAGTTTTTGGTGTGGCGTGGCTCTACCCAAGAAGTCGCGCCCTGGGTGCCCGAATCACTTGGCCGACCGAGGTTGGTGCGCAAGGAGCAGACTCCGGCGCGATTTGGCTCGGATGGCGTTACAATAACCGCATGGGAACAAGGAAAGGATGAATCATGAAGAGTTTTTTCCGTTTGTTGGGTTTGCTCGCAGTGGCCGGAATCGCGTTCGTCGTCTACCGAGCCATGCAACAGCAAAGCAGTGCGGCTGGCGCTCCTAGCCCCGCAAAACGCTCAATTAGCCCCGATTTGCTGGCGATTTTGGCCGATCCCGGTGACAAAGGCCCGGTCGAGTTGATGAGCGATGCTGATGGCCGCGAGTGGTTGGTCAATCGTCGCAATGGGTTCCGTTACCCGGTTGAAAACGGTATTCCGATCATGCTCCTCGAAGAGGGCGAAAAGCACCGCGATTCCGCGTTGGTGACCGGCTAATTCGTTCGACGGTCTGCGACATCAAACTGTCACAAAACACGACGCTCCGTAGCCAACGGAGCGTCGTGTTTTTTTGTGGCGCACACCTCAGCGTACGAGTCCACGGTCGCGCAAATACTGCCATGCAGTGGGGATTTGTTGGGTGTCCCGGAGCTCAAGGATGAGGCGCGGCTGATGGCTGAGCGCGGCGATGGCTGCAAACAGCGCTGGAAAGTTGATGTCGCCGTACCCGGGCGGATGATGCCAATCGTAACTGCCGTCGGTGTCTTGGATGTGCACGTGGCGCAGAATGTGCCCGTTTTGGCGCACCCACTCGTCCGGGGTCGCACCACCACGTTCCATGCAGATGCGCACATGCCCCACATCCATGCTCTGTTGGACCCATGGTGAAGCGAACGACTCCACGAACGCCCGGAGTACGGCCGGATTGAGATCAAGAATGGTCTCGATGACCAGCACACAGCCAATCGATTCGGCTTGGGCCACGATGGGGGCGAGGATGTGCTGCGCGGTCGCACAACTTTCGGCCAATGTTGTCGCTGGGACCGCACTGAACGGGGTGCCGAAATTCATGAACGGACTGTGGACCACCATTTGCGTGGCCCCGATGATCGCCGCAAATTCAAGCCCTTGTTGGAGGCGCTGGCGGACCACCTGTTGGATGGCTGGGTCTTTGCTGGCAATGTCGATCGAATAAAATGGCCCGTGGATGCCCAAGCGGCCTTGGTACCCGTCGAGCATCTGCTTGATGCGGTGAGCGGTACCCTGCCAATCGCCGCACAAGACGGCTGGTCGACTAATGTCAACAATCTCGAGATCCCGTTGCTCTGCCAAAATCCAATCGAGATGTGGAGCGAGCGCATCAGACATCACCTGTGCGCCGATCAATGGAGGAAGCGTCATGATAACCTCACAACTGTACTGCGTACCTGCATCATGCCATGCCAATATCAACAAACGATGAATCGTGCGTCATCGCCGTGTTTAGGATTTGGGAGTCAACGATGAACGTGCGAGAGCCACGAGACCGAGACAACTACAGACGGCTGCAGTGGTCGCGATGAGATACATACCACCCGTGGTGTAGAGCCATGCACTGCCAAGTGACGAAAAAATACGCCCGACGCCCACGGCAGCTGACATGAGTGACATAATGGTGGCGCGGGCATGGGGCATGGCTTCAGAAATCAGCGGGAAGCTGGCCACAATAGCGTATTCAATGATGAGATAAAAGAGAAAAATTTCCACCATCAAGAGCCACCAGTTGCTCGTAAAGGCCATCAGGATGAGCAATACGCTGGTTATCACGAAGCCGATTATGACCGAGCGTCGTTTGCCGATTTGATCCGAAAACGCGACGACGGCGCTTGATCCGAGCAGCTCCGCAATCCCGATGCCCACAAACAACGTGCCCAACATCGACTCGTCGGCCCGGATGGCGTCAGCCAGCCATTGGCTTTGTGTCACAAAAAAGAGGTCGTTGCCACCGAATGTCAAAAACGGGAAGCACAGTAAAACCCAGACCGCCGGTTGGCGCAAAATGTCGCGGAACGACAGTGGCGTGCTCTGTGTGGCGGCGTGGACTGGTGAGGCGGGGAGGCGACTCAGCAAGATGACATTGATGGCGCCAATGGCGATGATGATGAGGTACGCCATTCGGATGCTGTCTTGCATGTCGATGAGATACATCAGTGGCGCTACCCCGATGATGGCCGAAATCGCCCAAGCAATCTCGAAGATTCCGAGGATGCGCCCGCGTTGGCTGTATTCGCTCCGGGCACTCAGGTAGCTCTGCCCCGACGGTATATACAGTGCGGTGCCGAGACCGATGCACAAATAGCCGATTTGAAACAACAGAAAGACGTCAGCGGTAGCGCACAACGCACCACCCATGATAAACAGGAGCAACCCAGCAATCATGATGTTTTTTTCACCGAAGCGCTCAGCTAAGCGTCCGCCGACGGGTGAAATCAACGACGCGGCCGTCTGGATGGCCACCAAGGTGGCGACCTGTTGCAACGTGGTCGCAAACGTATGACTCAAAAAGGGCAACAGCGGATACACGATGCGAAACGCCGTGGTCGATGCGAGTCGCCCACTGGTAATGACTGCGATTTCACTGGGGCGTAATGTGGTCGTAGTGGACACAGGGGCTCCTTGTTTATGCGGTGAGGCTGTCGATGTATCGGCGAATATCGTGGCTGTGTGCTGGTTCGTGGGCCGTCATGCTCACCACACAGTGAGGTACGGGGAGTTGGGCATCATCAGTGCGCGCAGGTACCCTGTCAATGCAGTGTCGACGACGTGGTTTGCTGGAGTTGTACCTGGTACTACCCGTGGCACATGCGCACAGCGAACGACTTCCCACGTGCCTCCACAACGTCTCTTGGCAGCGCCTGTCCGCCGATACGCCAGGCGGATGTATGCGCGGAGATGAGCGTGCGAATGGGGTGCCGTGAGTGCTGGAGTTGTGCGATTGCATCCACAACGGTTTGCATGATGGTAGGATGCAACTCCATACTATGAAACATCGTAACATACGGTATTATACACATGTCACATACAACATGGGAGGCATACAATGGATGTCAATATGCTTATCAGCAATCTCGTGACCATTGCGGTTGCCGTTGCCATTTTATGGCTGGTGTGGAAAGTTATTACGGGCGTGCTGAAATTCGTGATTAGTATTGCCGTAGTTGCGGTGGTGCTCTATCTTATCATGGGGGCGGTGTGACCAGTACGCAGTTACGTACGGTGAAAGCGACACGCTATGTGCAGCCGTTACGCGAGGGCGGCTCGTTGCCGGGCTTGGTCGAAGCCGACGACGAGGGCATGTACGTGGTGAAATTTCGTGGGGCCGGCCAAGGAAGTGGTGCGCTTGTCGCGGAGTTGATTGTCGGCGAATTGGCTCGACGTGGCGGTCTGCCGGTGCCAGAGCTGGTCTTCATCGATGTTGACCCCACCTTGGGACGCTCCGATCCCGACGGTGAAGTACAGGCTCTGATTCAGGCGAGCGGCGGCATCAACGTGGGGTGCGATTTTTTGCCAGGAGCACTGCCGTTTGACGGTGCGTTGATTGCCGAAATCGATCCGCACATGGCCTCTCAGGTGGTGTGGCTCGACGCCTTCGTGACCAATATCGACCGTACCGCACGGAACACGAACTTGTTGTTGTGGCACCGGCGCCTGCATCTCATCGATCACGGCGCTGCACTCTACGTCATGCATGCCTGGGATGGCTATGAAGCGCGCGTGTTAACGCCTTTCAGCCCCATTCGAGATCATGTGTTGTTGCCAATAGCCACGCAGATGGCCGTTGTGGATGAATGGTGGCGGACCCGGATTAGCCCGGCTGATCTCACAGATATCCTCGAGATTGTGCCCGAGGCGTGGTGGCCGCTGGGACGGCGGTGGCAGAGTCCTGCTGACGCCAAGCAGGCCATGTGGCACTTTTTGAGCAGTCGGTTGGCCGCATCGCACGTGTTTGTGGCAGAAGTGGAGCGGGCTCGTGCGACACTCGTATGATTATGCGCTTATCCGGGTGGCGCCCCGCCTTGAGCGCGGCGAATGTATCAACGTGGGCATCGTCTTGTACTGTCGCACCAAGCGATTTCTGGCCGCTCATACCCACTGCGTCGTTGAGCGCCTACAGATGCTCGATCCGCAGTGCGACGTGCCAAGCATTCTGGCGCATCTCGATGTGTTTCGCCGGGTAGCAGATGGTGACGAAACCGCTGGACCAATTGCGCGCTTGCCACAAGCAGAGCGCTACCATTGGCTGGTAGCGCCCCGGAGTACGATTTTGTTTACGAGCCCTGCGCATTGTGGGCTGTGTGAAGATCCCGCACACGAGGTGGCGCGTCTGATGCACAAGCTGGTCTACTAGCCGTGTCGTACGGACGATCAACTACGCCATGGCCTGCGCCACTTTGCGCAGTGTGTCGGGGTGGCGTTGTAACTTCAGCAGGGCTTCGACGGCATCCTCGACGCCCTTTTTGCCAGCGCGGAAAATGCCCTCGTCGAGATATACCTGTTCTGTGAAAGCGGCGCGTTCGGCAACCGGGAACGACCAGTTCTTGGGGTTGAGTTGCTCTGCGTAGTGCACGGCCACGGGCAAGCGCGACAGATGCGGCTGGAACAGGGTGTAGTTGCTCATCGCTTCGTAGCCCACCCAGCACCCAATCCCTTCGGCGTCGAGCGCCTCACAGATGGCCGCATTCGTGACACCGCCGAAGGCCTCAGGGTCGATGGAGATGATGAAGCGATAAAACGACAAGCGGGTGATGCGACTGTCGAGGTGGAGCGCGCGGACTCCGGGCACCTGATTCAGACATTCCATGAAGTAGCGCGCGTTTTCGGCACGCTCGTCCATCTGCGCCGTGAATTTTTTCATCTGTGACGTCAACAGGGCCGCATGGAGCTCACCGAGGCGGTAATTGCACCCAAACGTGTACTCTTTCCTAGCGGGGTCTTTGGGGCGGCCACAGTCGATGATGGAGTGGGCGCGTTGTGCGAGTTTTTCGTCGTTGGTCAGGAGCGTCCCACCCTCGCCTGCGGTGAGAATCTTGGAGCTTTGGTGACTAAACGAACCAAACGCACCGAGGCACCCCACCCCTTGATCGCGCCACCGTTTGCCGTGGCTGTGCGCGCAATCTTCGATGACGTGCAGGTTGTATTTGGCCGCAATCGCGTTGATGGCGTCCATGTCGCAGACGATTTGTCCGGTGTGCACCGGGATGATGGCGCGGGTCCGCGGGGTAATGGCCGCTTCCACGGCTTCGGCATCGATGCCCCAACTTCGCGGTTCGACGTCGACGACGACGGGTAATGCGCCGGCCGCCATGGGTGCATATGCGGTGGCCGCAAACGTGAGTGCGGGCACGATGACTTCGTCACCCCAGCCAACACCCAATGCTTTGAGTGCGACCTCCATGGTAATGGTGCCGTTGGCCATCAAGATGCCGTGCTCGGCTCCTTGGAAAGCAGCAAATTCTTGACAAAAAGCGTGGTTGAAGGGGCCGGGCTCTGGGTAGCCACCCCACTGATCGCTACGGAGTGCTGCGAGCACTGCGGCTTCGTCGTCGCTGTCGCAGACTGGCCAGTGAGGGTATTCGTTAGCACGTACCGGAGTACCGCCAGCAATGGCGAGGGATTCTGACATCGTTGTCTCCTTTCAAGCGTCTGCCTAGTACAAAAAATGACGAGGTGAGTTCTGCCGTGAGAAGGAAAGGAATGCGTGCGCGGGTGAGTTTACGGATCTTGGCGAACTCCAATGTTGACGGTGGTGCCGAGGGGTACCAATGCTCCTTCGGCGGGATCTGAGCTAGCGACGGTGCCATTGGCCACACGATCGCAGACATCACCCAGCTTGGTGCAGTCTTGATAATCGGTGGCGCCGTAGGTGAGACCGGCACGGGTGATGAGGTCGATGGCCTCAGCTTCACTTGTGCCGGTGAGCACGGGGACGGATGCGTTCTGACCGATGCTCACGTAGACGCGTACGGTGTCGGTATTGGTGATTTTGCTGCCCACGACCGGGTCAGTGCGAATCACACTGCCGGCTGCCACAAGAGCGCTCGATTCGTTGACGAAGGTAATTT
>Ga0172373_10001383_pt1 | contig 39354 bp, 31 predicted proteins | sample Lak10m_2_FD_114546 | JGI IMG/M metagenome (GOLD analysis project Ga0172373, IMG submission 114546) | Freshwater microbial communities from Kabuno Bay, South-Kivu, Congo - kab_092012_10m | ecosystem: Environmental > Aquatic > Freshwater > Lake | place: Democratic Republic of the Congo... | reverse complement strand
GAATCCCTGGCCGGATAAATCGGAATCCGCATCCTGTCACTTCCCCCCGGCTTTACCGAGCGGGCCACCATTGGCGCACAGGTGGCGAGAATCAAGGATTTCGAATCGGGTCGTGAGGTCTTTACCGGGCCGCTGGCGACCGTTTTCATGGAACTGCCGTTCGCCTTTTTTTACTTCGCGATCATTTTCATGCTTGGTGGCGTCCTGGCCCTTGTTCCGGTTATTTCGACCTTCCTGTTCATCATCGGCGGCTATCTGGTGCTGCCCGTCATCCGCAAGAATGTCGGTGTCGCGTCCCGTGCCGCTTCGCGTCGCCAGGAATTCATGGTCGAGACCTTGGGCAAGATGCGGGCGGTCAAGCTTTCCGCCGGCGAACACAATTGGGTGAAGCGATATCGCGAGATGTCGGCGCGGGCCGCCTATGGCGGATTCACCAACGGTATTTTCGCGGCTCTGATCAATACCGGGTCGAACATCCTGATCGTCAGCTCCGGAATGGCGACCATTGCGACCGGCGTGCTGGGTGTGATCGACGGCAGCATGACCACGGGCGGGCTGATCGCCGCCATGATGCTGGTGTGGCGGGTTCTGTCGCCCCTTCAAACGGCCTTCACCCTGATCCAGCGCGTCGAACAGGTCCGCGGCTCCATCAACCAGATCAATCAGCTGATGAACCTGAAGCCCGAGCGTGATCCCCGGGCGATGGTGGCTCCGCTGAAGAATCTGAAAGGTGCGGTGTCGTTCCAGCGAGTCAGTCTGCGCTATGCCAACGATGCCGACCCGGCGCTGGTCGGCGTGTCGTTCGACATCGAGCCGGGGGAAGTGGTGGCCGTCACCGGCCGCAACGGTTCCGGAAAATCGACCATCATCAAGTTGGTTCTGGGCCTGTACGCCCCCCAGGCCGGATCGATCAAGATCGACAATGCCGACCTGCGCCAGATCGATCCCATCGAACTGCGCCATGCCGTGGCTTATGTGCCGCAGGTCTGTAACCTGTTTCATGGCACCATCGCCCAGAATCTGCGTCTGGCCCATCCGACGGCGACCGAGGCCGATATCCGCTGGGCCTGCGAACTGGCCGACGTCTGGGATGAAATCATGGCCTTGCCCCGCGGAATGGATACCCGGGTGGGCGACGGAACCATCGACCATCTGCCCACCAGTTTCGTCCAGAAACTGTCGCTGAGCCGGGGATACCTGAAGCGGAGTCCGCTGATGCTGTTTGACGAGCCGGTAAACGGGCTTGATTTCGAGGGTGACCGGCAGTTCATGCAGGCCGTCGATTCATTCCGGGGCCAGTCTACCATCGTCATGGTGACGCACCGTCCCAGTCATTTACGCTTTGCCGATAAAATCCTGGTATTCGATGGCGGTTATCTGCGCCTTGCCGGCCCGGCCGACGAGGTCCGGGCCCGTATCCCTCCGGACTTGATATGACATGAGCAACCAAAGTCTCGTCAAATTGCCCGATGCCCAAAGCCTTCCCGCCAAGGCCGCGGGGGCGGGCGTCAAGCAATCCAGCCGTGTGGCCCGTCACCTTGCCCAAGCCGTCCAGCTTGAGGAAAGCGGGACGTCGCCGCTGATCCGTTTCACCATGCTGATGGCGGGTGTCGCCTGTCTGGCCTTCGTCGGATGGGCCTCGTTCACCCGCATCGAGGAAGTGGCCGTTGCCGAGGGCGAGGTCGTTCCGGTGGGATCGGTCAAGACGGTCCAGCATCTGGAAGGGGGGCTGGTCGACGAAATTCTGGTCAAGGAAGGACAATTGGTCGAAGCGGGGCAAACACTTTTGCGCCTGTCTCCGGTTCAGGCGCTGGCCGAACTTGAGCAGACCCGGGCTCGGGAAATGGCTCTGCTGCTGAAATCCGAAAGATTGCGCAGCTTCGTCGAGGGGCGCAGCCCCGATTTCAGCTTCGCCGGTCCGCAGTACCGGAACTTGGTGGCGGACAATACCAGCATCCTGCAGGCGCAAACGCAGTCGCGTGAGAGCGCCCGGGCGATCATTCTGTCGCAGATTGAACAAAAACGCGCCGATATGCGGCTTCTGGAAGCCCAGCATAAAAGTTTGCGTGAACAGGTCGCCGCCCTGGCGGAAGAGCTGAAGATCCGCGACCAGTTGGTCGTCAAGGGGCTGGTGACCCGCATCACCCACCTTGATACCAAGCGTGAACTGGCCCGTGCCGAAGGGGAACTGACACGGGTGCTGGGGCAGACCATATCCGCCCGTGAGGCGGTTTCCGAGATGGAACGCCGGTTGCTGGACAGTCAGTCGACCATGCAAAAGCAGGCGATGGACGAATTGGGCGTCAGCATTGCCGAGTTGGCCCAGGTGCAGGAAACGGTGGGGCGACTGGAGGACCGGGTCCAGCGCCTGGAAGCCCAGGCTCCGACCAGGGGCTACGTCAAAGGCTTGGCCATCAAGAATCCGGGGGCGGTGATCCAGCCGGGTGGACTGATCACTGAATTGGTGCCCGCCGATCAGGAACTGCGGGTCGAAGCAAAGATCCAGCCCCGGGATGTCGGCCACATCAAATTGGGGCAAAGGGTCAAGATCAAGGTCAGTACCTATGACTTTGCCCGCTATGGGGCCATTTTCGGGGAGCTGATCCGTGTTTCCCCCTCGTCCTTCCTGAACGAGAAGGGCGAACCGCATTTCAAGGCCGTGGTTTCTCTTGAGAAGAACTATGTCGGGGAAGATCCCCAAAAGCACGTCATCAGCCCCGGCATGACCGTACAGGCCGAGGTGATGACCGGCGACAAGACCTTGCTGCAATATTTGCTGAAGCCGATTTTCACCCAGCTGCAGCAATCATTCCATGAACGCTGAATCCTGACATCGTTCCCAGGCAGAGCCGATTGCCAAGGGTGGTCGGCTCTGCCATTCTCCGCCCTGCCGACGCCGAAGGAACGATCATGAGCGATGACACGATCCCCGATACCCCCGCTTCGGTTCCGCAGGGCAAGCTTCGCTGGCACTTGAGCGTCATGGCGCGTTTGCGGGCCTATTTTTTCGCCGGCATTCTGGTGACGGCGCCGGTATCGATTTCATTCTATCTCGCCTGGCAGTTCATCAAGTTCATGGACAATCAGGTCTCGCCGTTCATTCCGCCTGAATTCCACCCGCAGAACTGGGGAATCCCCGGGTTCGGGCTGGTCATGGTGGTTGTCGGCCTGACCGTCATCGGTTTTCTGACGGCCGGTTTTGCCGGTCGGTTACTGGTCCGTCTGTCCGATGCCGTCTTGGCCCGCATGCCGGTGATCCGCTCGATTTATTCGGCGGTGAAACAGATATTCGAGACCATGCTGGCCCAGAAGGCCAATGCCTTCCGCGAAGTCGTCCTGATCGAGTATCCGCGTCCCGGCATATGGACTTTGGGCTTCATAACCGGAACGACATCGGGCGAAGTCAGGGGCCAGTTCGATCGGGAGATGGTCAACGTCTTCGTGCCGACCACTCCCAATCCCACGTCGGGATTCTTGTTGTTCCTGCCGCGTTCCGACGTCATCGTTCTTGCCATGTCCGTCGAAGATGGCATCAAGATGGTAGTGTCCACCGGCATTCTGGTCCCGGAATGGGGCGGGGCCGCCATCAGCCCGAGCGTAACGTCCTGATGGCGGCATCCCGCTGAAACAGGTAAAGCAAAGTCCGCAGCGCCTGTCCCCTTGCAGAAGAGAGTTCCGGGTCACGTTCCAGGATCAGTCGGGAATCGTCCCGGGCGACGGCCAGAAGGTCTCCGTGCAGGGCCAGGTCTGCCACCACCAGTTCGGGCAATCCGCTTTGCCGGGTCCCCAGGATTTCACCGCCACCGCGCAGGCGCAGGTCTTCTTCGGCGATCCGAAAGCCATCTTCGGTGGCGCGCATGATCTCCAGCCGGGCCTTGGCGGTTTCGCTGAGGGGTGGATCGTAAAGCAGCAGGCAAGAAGAGGCCTTCTGTCCGCGTCCGACACGCCCACGCAACTGATGTAATTGGGCAAGGCCAAATCGTTCGGCATGTTCAATGACCATGATGGTGGCGTCGGGAACGTCGACTCCGACCTCGATGACGGTCGTCGCCACCAGAATATCCAGATCACCCACGGCGAAGGCGGCCATCACCTTGTCTTTGTCTGTGCTTTTCATGCGGCCGTGCACCAGTCCGACGCGGTGTCCGAAAATTCCGCTCAGATGGCGATGACGTTCTTCGGCTGCGGCCAGATCCGATGTTTCCGATTCCTCGACCAGAGGGCAGACCCAGTAGATTCGTGTCTGTCGCTGCAAGGCCCGGGACAGGCCGCTGACGATTTCCTCGATCCGGGACGAGGGGAGTATCCGGGTGTCGATGGGCTGACGGCCCGGCGGTTTTTCGTCCAGACGCGACGCATCCATGTCGCCATAGGCGGTCAGCAGCAATGTGCGGGGTATCGGGGTCGCCGTCATCACCAAGACGTCGGTGCCATTGCCCTTCGCAGCCAGATCCAGCCGCTGCTGCACCCCGAAACGATGCTGCTCGTCAATCACAGCCAAGGCCAGATCACGAAAGATCACATCGTTCTGAATCAAGGCGTGGGTCCCGATCAGCAGGTCGATTTCGCCGCCGGCCAGGGCTGTCAGCAGTGCCTCGCGGGGTTTGCCCTTGTCGCGGCCGCTCAGAAGGGCAACCCGGATACCGGCGCTTTCCGCCAGGGGGGCGATGGTGGCGAAGTGCTGGCGAGCCAGGATTTCAGTGGGGGCCAGCAGGGCAGCCTGGGTTCCGGCCTCGATGGCCGTCAGCATGGCGAACAGGGCTACGATGGTCTTGCCGCTGCCGACATCGCCCTGCAACAGGCGAAGCATGCGAAACGGCGCCGCCAGATCGGCATCGATTTCCGCCAGGGAGCGGTTCTGAGCCCCGGTCAGGCGATAGGGCAGGGCCGCGAGAACCCGATCGCGCAAGCGTCCGGAGGCAACCAGAGATCGCCCTTTTATTTTGCGCATGTGAGCACGCACCATCGCCAGGGCCAACTGGTTGGCCAGCAATTCGTCATAGGCGAGACGTCGCCGTATTTCGCCGCCATCGGCAACCGCCGCCTCGCTGTCCGGCTGGTGCAGGGCCAATAGGGCGCTTTTCCAGTCTGGCCAGTTCTGCCGTTGTTTCCAGGCCGGATCCTGCCATTCCGGCAGATCCGGAACCCGTTCCAGCGCCGCCCGCACGGTCTTTGCCACCATCTTGGCGGTTAAACCCGCCGTCAGGGGGTAGACCGGCTCGACCCGCATGATCGTCTCTTTTTCGGCCAGAGCGACGATGTGGTCGGGATGGGTGATTTGAATATCACCGTTGAAATGTTCGACGATGCCGCTGACGACGCGCCACTCACCCTCGGGCAACTGGCGACGCAGCCAGTCTTCCCGACCGTGGAAGAACACAAGATGCATCGATCCGCTGTCATCGCTGCAGCGAACCCGGTACGGCTTTTTGGAAGAGCCGGACGGCAGGTGACCGTCGATCCGCACGACCAGTGTGGCCACCCGCCCGGCCGGGGCTTGGGCAATGTCGGGGCAAAAACGGCGGTCGACGATTCCTGACGGCCGATGCCAGATCAGGTCGGCGATCTTATCGCCGGTCAGCCGCTGGTACAGCGGAGCAAGCCGGGGGCCGATCCCCGGCAAGCTGGTAATCGGGGCGAACAGGGGATTGAGCAGGGTCGGACGCATGGGAGGGAAACAACGTTGCCGGCTGACAGAAGCTGCGGAAGTCTCTATATCCTAGCGCGGATTGTTGACACTGTCGCCGGATGAACAAGGCTAGCGCATGGAATCACGATTGAAGCGTCTGGTGTTTCGTGCTCACCACATGGGGTCGAACGAGAACGATATTCTGTTCGGCCGCTTTGCCGAGCGTTATCTGTCCGGCCTGTCGCCAGAGCAGGTCGATCGGTTCGAGGCGTTGTTGGCCGAAACCGATAACGACCTGTTCAATTGGGTCACCAACAAGGAGGCCGTGCCGCCCAGGCTTGACCATGACGTCATGTCCATGATCAAGAAATTTGTTCAGGAAGAAGCTGCAATAACTTGATTAACTGGAAAAAAATAACATCAGGGATGCCGAGGCCGATGATCGGCGGCGTCCCCGAGGGATGCGACGCCCTGGTCTTGTCGCAGCTGGCCCAGGCATCGGATGGTCGCGATCTTTTGTTTATCGCCCGTGACGATGGACGCTTGGCCAGGGTGGCCGAGGCCCTGAGTTTCTTTGCCCCGCACCTGGAAATCATCGAATTTCCGGCCTGGGACTGCGTCCCCTACGACCGGGTTTCCCCCAATGTCGATGTCGTGGCCCGCCGCATCGACGCCTTGGCCAAGCTGGCCGAAGGACGCCAGGACCGGCCGCGTGTGGTCCTTACCACCATCGCAGCGGCCCTGCAGCGCGTGCCGGCCCGCGACGTGCTGGCCGGGGCGACCTTCTCGGCCCGGGTCGGCGACCGCATCGACATCGACCGCATCGTTCGGTTTCTCAACCGCAACGGCTATGTCCGGGCCGACACGGTGATGGAGCCCGGCGAATATGCCGTGCGGGGCGGTATTCTCGACCTGTTTCCGCCGGGAACGCCGGAGCCGGTGCGTCTGGACTTCTTTGGCGATGACCTGGACGCGATCCGCAGCTTCGACCCGATGAGTCAGCGTTCGACCGGGCAACTGACATCTTTTTCCCTGGCCCCCGTCAGCGAGGCCTTGCTGGACGAGACCTCCATCGCCCGCTTCCGCTCGGCCTATCGCGAGATGTTCGGCATCGTTTCAGGGGCCGATCCCTTGTACGAGTCCGTTTCGGCGGGGCTGAAGTTCAACGGCATGGAACATTGGCTGCCGCTTTTTCACGATGGCCTGGATACCCTGTTCGCCTATCTCCCCGATTGCCTGTCGGTTTTGGACCACCAGACCGACGAAGCCTGCGACGCTCGCTGGGCAATCATTCTTGAGTATTTCGAGGCCAGGACGACCCTGATCCGGGCGGGGACGGCTGAATCTGGCATCGTTTATCACCCGGTTCCGCCGCCGCGTCTTTATGTCGAGCGCGACGAATGGGACCGTCTGGTGGCGGTTTCCGGGGGAATTCGCCTGAGCCCGTTTGCCGGTGCCGATACCGGCGGGGACAGCGATTTCGGCGGTCGGGCAGGACGGGATTTTGCCGACATCCGGGCGATACCGGGCAGTAATGTCTATGAGGCGCTGAAAAGTCACGCTGCCGAACTGGCGGGCGGGAGGAAGCGCGTGGTTCTCGCGGCCTGGAGCGGTGGTTCGCGTGACCGTCTGGCTCATGTCCTGGCCGATCATGGGCTGAAGGTTCAACCCATCGAGAATTGGGGTGAAATGGCCGCGATCCCGGGCGGGACCGTGGCGATGGCGGTCCTGGGACTGGACCACGGATTCGTCGCCGGCGACTTGGCGGTGGTGACCGAGCAGGACCTGCTGGGGGACCGTCTGGCACGTCCCGCCCGCAAAAAACGTAAGGGATCGCAGTTCCTGGCCGAGGCATCGGCTTTGGCCGAGGGAGATCTGGTCGTCCATATGGAGCATGGGATCGGCCGTTACGATGGGCTGGAGACCCTGCAGGTCGGGGGAGCGCCGCATGATTGCCTGCGGGTCGTCTATGACGGTGGCGACAAGCTGTTCGTCCCAGTCGAAAATATCGAGGTTCTGACCCGTTACGGTTCGGAACAATCCGGCGTTCAACTGGACAAGCTGGGCGGTGTCGCCTGGCAGCACCGCAAGGCCAGACTGAAGAAGCGTATCCGCGACATGGCCGATCAGCTGATCGCCGTGGCTGCCGAGCGGCAGGTGCGCCGCTCCGATGCCCTGGCCCCCCCGGAAGGGCTATGGGATGAATTCTGCGCCCGCTTTCCCTATGCCGAGACCGAGGACCAGAATCGGGCCATCGAGGATTGCATCGCAGATCTGGCGTCGGGGCGGCCGATGGATCGGCTGGTCTGCGGCGATGTCGGGTTCGGCAAGACCGAGGTTGCCTTACGGGCGGCTTTCGTCGCCGCCCTGTCGGGAATTCAGGTCGCCGTCGTGGTTCCGACGACCCTGCTGGCCCGGCAGCATTACCGCAGCTTTTCCGCCCGCTTCGCCGGTTTGCCGGTCAATGTCGAACAATTGTCGCGGATGGTGACGCCGAAACGGGCGGCAGAGGTGAAAGCCGGTTTGGCCGATGGATCGGTCGACATCGTCGTCGGCACCCATGCCTTGTTGGCCAAAAGCATCAGCATGAAGCGCCTGGGATTGTTGATCATCGACGAGGAGCAGCATTTCGGCGTCGCTCACAAGGAGAGGCTGAAACAGCTCAAGGCCGATGTTCACGTCCTGACACTGACGGCGACTCCCATTCCGCGAACCCTGCAACTGGCTCTGACCGGGGTCAAGGAGATGAGCGTCATCGCCACCCCGCCGGTGGATCGGCTGGCAGTCCGCACCTTCGTGCTGCCCTTCGACCCGGTGGTCGTGCGCGAGGCCATCCTGCGGGAGCGGTATCGCGGCGGGCAGGTCTTTTACGTCTGCCCCAGGCTGGCCGATATCGACCGTGTCGCCGACCGGCTGGCATCTCTGGTGCCGGAAGTGAAATGCGCCATCGCACATGGCCGCCTGACGCCGACCGAACTGGAAGAGGTGATGACCGCCTTCGGCGACAAACGCTATGACGTCCTGCTGTCGACCAACATCATCGAGTCCGGCATCGACATGCCCAGCGTCAACACCCTTATCATTCATCGCGCCGATATGTTCGGTCTGGGTCAGCTTTACCAGCTGCGGGGCCGTGTCGGGCGCGGCAAGCTGCGCGGTTATGCCTACCTGACGCTGCCCAGCGACCGGGTCTTGTCGAAAACCGCCGAAAAGCGTCTCCAGGTCATGCAAGCCCTCGATACCTTGGGGGCCGGCTTCCAGCTGGCCAGTCACGACCTGGATATCCGCGGAGCCGGCAACCTGCTGGGTGAAGAGCAGTCCGGACACATCCGCGAGGTCGGAATCGAACTCTATCAGCAATTGATCGAAGAGGCCGTTGCCGCCGCCAAGGGCGGTGAGAAGGGCGTCGCCGCAGAGGATTGGTCGCCGCAGATCACCGTGGGAACGCCTGTGCTGCTGCCGGAAACCTATGTTCAGGACCTGTCGGTACGCCTGTCGTTGTACCGTCGTATCGCCACTCTGGCCGACCGTGCTGAAATCGATGCCCTTGCCGCCGAGTTGATTGATCGTTTCGGGAAAATTCCATCGGAAGTCGAGAATCTTTTGGAAGTGGTTGCTGTGAAAGTTTTGTGCAAACAAGCCGGAATCGAAAAGGTGGACGCCGGCCCCAAGGGCGCCGTGGTTACCTTTCGCGGCAATACCTTCAGCAACCCCGCCGGGCTGGTCCGCTATATCAGTCAACAGGCCGGAGCGGCCAAGATGCGGCCCGACCACAAGATCGTCTTCATCCGCGATTGGGACGATCCCAAGCGCCGGGTGGGGGCAATGCAGAAGCTGGTGGGAAAACTGGTGGAGATCGCCGCCGCATCGTCCTGAGATCAGGACAGCGCGGCTTCAGCCTCTGTCTCGCGGACAATATCGATCAGACGCAGAAGAACGTCGGGTTCCTGGGCTCCGGCGACCGCATACAATCCATCCAGGATCAGGCACGGCACACCGTTGACACCCTGGCGGTGCGCGCGGGCATTGTCGTTCAGAATTGTCGAGACGTCGGCGTCGGAACGCAGATAACGTCCCAAATCTTCGACGGAAAGACCGACCCGGTTGCCGATTCCCACCAGATCGTCGATGGCGCCGATATCGATGCCCTCGCAAAAATATGCCGCGTACAAGGCCTCGACGGTTTCCGCCTCCAGCCCGGATGCACTGGCGAACCGGATCATGCGGTGAGAGTGCGTGGTATTGGGCGCACGGCTGATCCGGTCGAAATTGAACAGGATTCCCTCGGCCTCTCCCGCGGCCGCAACGGCGGCGTTGATGCGTTGGACCCGGGCCGCGCCACCAAATTTACGATCAAGATACTCGTTGCGATCGATCCCCTCTGGCGGAATGTCCGGGTTAAGCAGGAACGGGCGCCAGCGGATATCGATCCGCAAGCCCGGGCGCTGGGCCAAAGCGCGCTGAAAGCGACGCTTCCCGACGTAACACCAGGGGCAGACAGTATCGAAAATAAAATCGAGTCTCACAGAAGTCGGACCAACAGGGATCAGAATGGGAACGTGTTTGCGGCAGGGCTCAGTCCTGACTGCGCCGTGCCCGTGCCAGGAGCGATTCCAGATCATCGTCCTCGCGCACATCGGTGCTGCCCACCTGAACCCATACCTTGACCGGCTGGTAGACGTCGCGGACGGCAAAGTCGGTATAGGCCAGCACGCCGGCAATCCGGTGCATCACCACTTCGGCCTCGACCAGGGGAGTGTCGGGAAGAACGACACAAAATTCGTTCGGCTTGTAAGCGGCGGTGATGTCCTCTGCCCGCAACAGGCCGGTGATCCATTGCCCCAGCTGCTGGGTCAGGTGCAGGGCTGCGTCAACGCCGAACTGACGGCGCACCTCGTCGATATTGGGGGCCGAGAAGACTATGACCGCAAGATGGCGGTTCTGGCTTTTGGCCACATCAAGGCGGCTGCTCAGATAGGATTCCAGGAAGGCGCGTCCGTAAACTCCGGTCAGGGAATCCCGGGTGGATTCCTGCAGGCTGTCGTTCATGGCCGAACGGATGGCCCACCGCAGCTGCTGACGGCGTTCAAGGGTGATCACGGCGGCCCGCAGGATCCCCGCCTCGATCGGACGATGCAGGACCCGGGTCGCACCGCGGCGATAGGCCTCGCTGGTATCGGTGGCCATCCCGGACAGCAAAATCATCGGCAGGTTGAACAGCCGGGGATTGTTGCGCACCTGGGTGCAGAAACCGAGAATGCCTTCGGGCTCCTCGGCGAAGCTTAGAACTGCGGCATCGAAATTACGCTTGGTGAGCGTTTCTTCCGCTTCGTAAAGGGTTGAGACAACACTTATTTCCCCGGCGTCAGCCAGAATCGCCCGGACTGTTTCGATATCGTCGCCGATGATCAGAATGGCCGCCTGGTTGCTTCCGGACGTTTCGGAGACGCGATCCCGGGCGTCGATTCCAAATTTCTGTGCCGTTTCAGCCCGATGACGCAATTCGGCATGCATGGTCGCCAACCGCACCAACGGGCGCATCCGGGCGTATAATTCCATGTCGTCGCAACCGAAGGCGAAGACGTCGTCCAAATCCGCATCCAGGACACGCAGACATAATTCGCTGTTTGGCCGATCAGCATAGACCACCACAGGAATGTCGCTGGTGGCCGGGTCTTTTTTCAAGCCCAGCCCGAAGGCCACCGGATCGACTCCGGTCGGCTCTCCCACCAGAATCAGGTCGGGGTGTTCGGCATGCGCCGACTGGGTGCCATCGGCAAAGCCTTCCGCCAGACCGGCGTGGTAGCCGCCCCGGCTCAGACGATCCCGCAACGAGGCGGCCCGGGCCTGATTGCCGTCAACGATAAGGACATTCGCAAGCCGGATCATGTGCGCCCCGATCTCTTGGCCGATCAATGGTCGGTCAGGATAGTACGGAATGGTCGATATCATAAGAGGAGATGTGCATCTTTCATGCGCTCTGTGCGTTATTTGCCTTCTGATGAGCTGCGGCACGGATGGCCGACAGGGTGGTTCGTGTCGTGATGGCCTCGGGGTCCAACCGCAAATGCAACAGGGCCAGCCTGCCGGATCGGCTGGCGGTCAGCGCCTCTGCGAATACGGTCGAGAAATCTTCTGTCCGTCCCACCGTTGCCGTCCAGGCCCCATAGGCTGCCGCCAAGGCACAGAAATCCGGATTGGCAAGGTCTGTCGCCAGAGCCCTGCCCGGATTTGCCGCCTCCTGATGCATCCGGATGGTTCCGTACATCCCATTATCGACGATCACGACCAATGGCGACAATCCGTGCAGCTTGGCCGTTGCCAGTTCCTGGGCGGTCATCAGAAAGCACCCGTCCCCGGCAAATGCCAACACCGTCCGGTCGGGGTAAAGCGCCTTGGCGGCAAGGGCTGCGGGCAGTCCGTAGCCCATCGAACCGTTAGCGGGGGCAAGCTGGGTGCCGAACCGGCGGAACCGGCGAAACCGTTGAACCCAGCCGGTATAATTACCGGCTCCGGTGCAGATGATGGCATCGTCGGGCAAGGCGGAATCGATGCTCACCATGACGGCCCCCATGTCGAGTGGCCCAGGGCAGGGATGGGGGATCAGATTTTCCAGATATTCCTGGCGCAAGTCGTGCGTCCAATCCTGCCACCCATGCCGGGATGGCGGCGTCAATGCGGCCGCTCGACGGGAAAATGTCGTCGGGGAGGCGGGAATCGCCAAGGAGGGACGAAACACCCGCCCCAGTTCCTCGGGGGCGGGAAAAACATGAACCAGGGTCTGCGTCGGTTCCGGAGATCGGATCAGGGTATAGTTTCGGGTGTCGATCTCGCCCAGTCGGGTCCCCACAGCCAGGATCAGGTCTGCCTCACGGACGCGGCGTTCAAGCTTTGGGCTGATGGAAAACCCAAGCTCTCCCACATAGGACGGACTGGCATTGTCGCACAGGTCCTGACGGCGGAATGCAGCGGCAACCGGGATCTTCCAGGATTCGGCGAAGCGCCGCAGGGATTCGGTCGCATCCTGTGACCAGCCGCCCCCTCCGACGATGACCAATGGCCGTTCAGCGGCTTCCAGCAAATCCCGAAGACGATCCATATGGCAATCGCCGGGATGCGAGTGCGCTGCCGGAACCAGACCGACATTGGCGACCTGTTTCCGTTCCGCCAGAATGTCTTCCGGCAAAATCAGGACAACCGGGCCAGGGCGGCCGCCGCAGGCGCAGGCAAAAGCCCGCGCCACGGCTTCGGGAATCCGGGAGGCATCTTCGATCTGCTCAACCTGCTTTGCGAGTGGAAGAAACATCACCCGAAAATCGACTTCCTGAAAGGCCTCACGCCCCAGATTGGGGCGGTCAACCTGACCGATCAGCAGCACCATCGGCGTCGAATCCTGGAATGCCGTATGCACCCCCACCGCGGCATGGCTGGCTCCCGGCCCGCGAGTGACGAAACAGACCCCCGGCCGTCCGGTCAGCTTTCCGATGGCTTCCGCCATGTAGGCGGCTCCGCCTTCGTGGCGGCAGGTCAACAGGCGGAGATGGTCCCGGCGATCCCAGGCGGCATCGATAAAAGGCAGAAAACTCTCGCCCGGTACTAGGGTGACCAGAGAACAGCCCTGGGCGACCAGGGAATCGGCCAGAATCTCACCGCCGGTGCGCATGGTGATGCTCCTCTGCTATGCTACTGGATCTGATGGTCCGGTGATGCCGTCAATCCGTCAATCGTTTGCGCGTGCAATGGGGGCACAAAGGCCCGAGACAAGGAAAAAGTCATGTCCATCTGGGGGGATTTGCTTGATCGCCTGATGTCCGTTTCCGGGGGCGACCAGGACATCGATCAGGCTGTGGCTGCGGCATTCGGGCGGCCTGCCGCCGATTTCACCGAATCGGCCGAAACCGCCAGGGGGCTGATTCGCGACGTCTTGCCGGATTGGCACCTGCATGTCGGTTTTGACGCATCCGGGCTTTTCCCCTATGCCGCATTGAGCCGGAACGACATCCACATCGACGCAGCCGCCCCCAGCCTGCCCCTTGCCCTGCTGCGGGTCCTGGTCAAGACTCGCGGGATCCTTCCTGAATGACCAGTTCCAATGCCGTCCGAACCGCCTGGGTGCGGACGGTGTCGCGGTCCCCATCGAACACGGCATGGTACGTGTAAGCGGAACGCCCCCGCAGGCATACGGCAAAATGGACCAGGCCAACCGGCTTCTCCGCCGATCCTCCGGACGGGCCGGCGATGCCGGTGACGGCGACTGCCATATCTGCAGGGGAATGGGCCAGGGCCCCGGCAGCCATCGCTCCGGCCACGGCCTCGCTGACGGCTCCTTCCTCGGCGATCAGCGAGGGGGGGACACCCAGCATTTCGGACTTGGCCAGGTTGGAATAGGTAACGAACCCTCTTTCCAGAACCGCGGAAGAACCGGGCAAAGCGGTAATGGTCCCGGCCACCAATCCGCCGGTACAGGATTCCGCCGTCGTCAGGGTCAGTCCGCGGGCAGAGCAGACGTCAAACACCCGGCGGGCAATCGTCAGCAGATCATCGGACGCTATGGTCATGGCAAGCTCCACCACAAAGACGCTAGCGCCAGAAGGAATGCGCCGTAGAGGGCCGCCAGAATATCGTCGGCCATCACCCCCAATCCTCCCCCCAGATGCTGGTCGGCCCATGAGGCCGGCCACGGCTTCCAGATGTCGAGAAGACGGAACGTCATGAAGCCGATCAGATAGGGCAGGGGCTCGGGCGGGACCGCGGCCAGAACAAGCCATTGCCCGGCGACTTCGTCGATCACCACCTCTTGCGGATCGTCCCGGCCGGACTTGCGGACATATACCGACGCCGCCCACCACCCGATGAAAGCGCAGGCGGCAGCGGCGGTCAGCAGGGCGGGTGTGCCGCCCCAGTTCGCCAGGCCCCAGGCGAACGGTATCGCGGCCAGGGATCCCCACGTTCCCGGCGCCTTTGGCAGCAGACCGCAGCCGAACCATGTCGCCAGCCAAAAAGCGGGGTGCCAGCAAGGCAGATTTCGAGGCTGTGAAATGGCGTTTCCTCCGTGAAGCCGCAGATCCCAGCCTATCCCCGATAAGGCTTGGGCCATTAATACCTTTCCGTCAATCATCCACCATTTGCAGGTATTGGTCCATTTTCCCGTCCATGTGACACTTGATTCTGGTTTAGGCATCGTTCCCGCCCGGGCCATTCGCGATAGGGGGAGGCATGTCGGGCAATGCGTTCCTCTGGCTAAGGCTGGTATTCCGCTTTCTGGCGGGAGGCATGATTGCCACGGGGGCTTTGTGGTGGGGCCTCGATGCCCGCCTGTCCTCCGATATCGAGACCATTACCCGCCAGGCCCTTGAGCGCGAACTGGAAGACGAATCCCGACAGGATCGCATCCGGTTGGACCAATCGGTCCGTTCGCATCTGGCCCTGGCGCGGCTGTTGGGCGGCCAGACTTCCATCGCAGGCCATGCCGATGGCGTGTTGCGAACCCCGGCCTCGTCGCCTTCGGTCGTCGCCGGAGAGCCCGGATGGTTGCCGCCAAGGGGAGAGCGCGGGACGTTTCCCCCGATCAGTTTCGTCCTGATCGCCAACCGCTCCGGTCAAGTGCATGAAGTGGTGTCCTTGGCCGGAGACGCCATTCCGGTTTCCTTGGGCCAGGTCGACCGGGACGTGATCGTTCCGGCCCTCGGACAGTCCCGTATCGTGTCGTTGGGCGATGCCGTCTTCATCGCATCGGCGGCTGAAACGGGGGATAACGGGGCAACGTTGGTTTTGTTGTCCCGCCTTGATTCCCGGTTTCTGTCTTTCAACCACCAATCAGGATTTCAGACCGGGCACGTCATCGCCGTCGGCGACCGTGGGCAACGGGCCATCGTCGCCAGCAGCAATACTGGACTGGTTGTTCCTGGGACCGCCATCCCCGAATTGTCCCGGGATTGGCTGGTGGTCGGAGTGGGATCGCTGGATCTGGGAGGAGCCGGGGTCGAAGCTTATTTCCTGACACTGGTGTCCCGCAAGATGGCCGCGGACCGGGTGCGTCCGATTCTCGAGCAGGAACGGAGCCAGAGAATCGTTCTGGCTGCCGCCATGAGCGGTTTGATGCTGCTGATGCTGCTGTTGGTCGCGTGGCGATTACGCACCCTCATTCGGCAAGTAGGACGTGCCGTCGGGCGTGTCTCCGGCGTGGCGGTTCCGAAGTTCGTGGGAGGGGATGAACTCTCGGAATTACTGTCGCGCATAGAGGGATTGACCGATGAGGTTCTCAAATCGCGCGATCTTCTGCAGGCGGAAAAGGCCGAACATGTTCGCTTGGTGACCGAGCGGGTGGCTATCGAGTCCGAAAACGAGCGGTTGCGCCTGCTGTTCTCCATTACCGATCTGCTGGGCGTCGGCGTCCTGCGTATTTCCCCAGCCGGCCCGATCTCCGAGAACTCGGTGATGGACCTTTATGTCCAGTCCTGCGGCGGTCCCGACGTCCTCATCAATGCCCGAACCGGGGTGGACAGACAGACAGTGCCGATCAATTGCCACGGGCAGACGCGATTTTTCGAATTGCGGGAACCGGCGATTCTGGATGGAAATATTCTGCTGGTCACAGACGTGACAGATCGTCGGCAGACCGAGGAAACCGTGAAGGAATTTGCCTTGTTTCCGGCTCAGAACCCCTGTCCTGTGCTGCGCATCGGTTTGGACGGGACAATCTTGCATGCCAACCGCGCCAGCGCGGGCCTGCTGGAAGAATGGAAAACCGAGACGGGGGGGCTGCTTCCCGAATTGTGGCGCAAGCGTGTCGGAGACATATCCCTGGGGGAACGGAGCCGGGTTATCGAGTGCGACATTGGTGAAAGGACCTTCGCGCTGAGCTTCGTCCCGATTCCCGGTGCCGATTATGTCAACGTCTATGCCTCGGATATCACGGCCCGTCTTGAGGCCGAGCGTCTGCTGGCGGCGGCCAATGAAGATCTGGAAATTCGGGTCGCCGAGCGGACCCAGGATCTGTTAAGGGCGAAAAACCTGGCAGAAGAAGCCAATCGCGCCAAGACCGAATTTCTGGCGATGGTCAGCCATGAACTGAGAACCCCACTGAACGCCATCATCGGCTTTTCCGAGATCATGCAAGGCGGTCTGTTCGGTGCGATGGGGAACCCGCGCTACGAAAGTTACGTCGAGGACATCATCGGTTCGGCGCGCCATCTGCTGAACGCGATCAACGATATATTGGACATGGTGAGAATAGAGTCCGGCGAAATGGTTCTGTCGTTTGAACAGGTCGGCGTCGCACAGACCATAGAAACCGCCTTGCGCCTGATCGCAGAGCCCGCCCGAATGGAAGGCGTGCAGGTCATCGCAACACCTATTTCCCCCTCTTTGACCATTCCGGCGGACCGGCGGCGGCTTCTGCAAATTCTGCTCAATCTGCTGTCCAACGCCGTCAAGTTCACCCCTCGGGATGGCGCTGTGGAGATATCGGCCAGGGCCGATTCCCACTGGGTTTGGATAGCGGTCAAGGATTCCGGAATTGGGATGGCCGATGATGAAATCGCCGTGGCGCTGCAACCGTTCCGTCAGGTGGATTCATCCCTGGCGCGGCGCCACGACGGAACGGGCCTGGGCCTGCCATTGGCGCGATCCCTGGCCGAGTTGCACGGGGGAAGCCTGGCCGTCAGTAGCGCACGTGGCATTGGAACCGAGGTCATCGTCACCCTGCCGTTGATCCGCGAGCATCCTTAACGGTATCGCTCTTCCTGCCAGGGGTCGCCGACATCGTGGTATCCCCGCAGTTCCCAATAACCGGGACTGTCTTTTTCCATGAAGGTGATGGTGCGAATCCACTTCGCACTTTTCCAGAAATACAGCCGGGGAATAATGGCCCGGACAGGTCCGCCATGCTCGCGCGTCAAAGGCTCTCCCTGCCACGAGTGAGCCAGCATGACGTCGTCCGCGGCAAAACTGTCCAGCGGTACGTTGGTGGTATAACCGTCAAAGCTGCGCAGCATGACGAAACGTGCATCGGCCCGTGGGCGCACCAGTTTCAGCAAATGTCCCGATGCAACCCCGGTCCAGCGGCTGTCGTACAGCGACCAAGTCGTAACGCAGTGAATGTCGGTGACCAGATCGCTCTGAGGCTGGGATAGAAACTGCTCCCACGTCCATTGCAAGGGGGTTTCGACAGCCCCGCCGACGCTTAGCGACCATTCCCCGGTGGACAGGTTCGGCTGGATTCCCAGATCCAGGACGGGCCAGTCCCGGGTCAGGCGCTGCCCCGGCGGAAGACGGTCGCGGCCCGGAACGCCGGTCAGTCCCCGACCGTCCCGAGCCCATTTTTCCTTGGCCCCGATCAGCTTGTCGCGTCTGTCGCCATCCTCGGACATGCCCCGGTCATCCTTTATCCCGCAGCAGGCGCGACTTCTCGCGGTTCCAGTCCCGCTGCTTGATTGCCTCGCGCTTGTCGTGTGCCTTGCGCCCCTTGGCCAGCCCCAGCAAGACCTTGGCTATGCCACGGGGGTTGAAGTGGATATCCAGCGGCACCAGCGTCATGCCGTCCTTGGCGATGGCGCTGACCAGCTTGCGCAGTTCCCGCCGGTGCAGCAGCAGCTTGCGCGGACGCCGCGTCTCGTGCGGAAACGGCATCTTCGACTGATATTCCGGGATATAGGCGTTGTAGAGCCACAATTCAGCCCCATTGGGGCCGGCGAATGCCTCGTTGATGTTTCCCTTGCCGGCGCGGAGGGACTTGACCTCGGTTCCGGCCAGCATGATGCCGGCCTCAACCGTGTCGACGATCGTGTAATCGTGACGGGCCTTGCGGTTCTGGGCGGCAATGTGGTCGGGAAGCGACATGGCGTGGGGCCGGGAAGGGGGGGGAGCCCCCCTGCCTCAGATCAGCCCGACCTGCTTCATCGCCGCCTGGACCCTGAGGCGCGCCGCTTCCGTGACCTCGACCAGGGGCAGGCGGACATCGGCGGTCGACTTGCCCAGCAAGCTGGCTGCGTACTTCGCCGGGGCGGGGTTGGTCTCGCAGAACATGGCGTCGTGCAACGGCATCAGGCGGTCACGGATGGCGAAGCAAGTGGTGAGATCCCCCTTCTGCCAAGCTTCATGCATCTGGGCGCACAAACGCGGAGCCACGTTGGAACTGACGGAAATGCACCCGACCCCACCCTGAGCCAGGAAGGCCGTAGCGGTGGCGTCCTCCCCGGACAACTGGCAGAACTCGCTGCCGACGGCGACGCGCACCTGCAGCGGCCGGGCCAAGTCGGCGGTCGCATCCTTGACGCCGACGATGCCGGGAATCCTGGCAAGGCGGGCAAACGTGTCAATCGAGATGTTCACCACCGAACGGCCCGGAATGTTGTAGACGACGATCGGCAGGTCGACAGCCTTGGCGATCGCCTCGTAATGGCGGAACAGACCCTCCTGGCTGGGCTTGTTGTAATAGGGGGCGACCACCAGGGCGGCGTCGGCCCCAGCCTGCTTGGCATGACGGGTCAGGGCGATGGCTTCGTCGGTGCAGTTCGATCCGGTTCCGGCAATGACGGGAACCTTGCCTCCGGCAACCTCGACGCACAGCTCGACCACACGCTTATGCTCTGCATGGGACAAGGTCGGAGACTCGCCGGTGGTTCCGCACGGAACGACGCCGTGGCTGCCCTCGGCGATCTGCCAGGCGACGAAATCCTGGTACGCCTTCTCATCCACCTTGCCGTCGCGGAAGGGGGTGATGAGGGCGGTGATCGATCCCTTGAACATGGCCTTATCCCTGAAAAATATATCGGTGGGCGTGAACCGGAGACATTACAGACAAGCCCGGCGCCACACAAGACCCGCCATCCGGCCTTGCGAAAGCAGTCTGCCCGTCCCTAATATGCCCTCCTCGGGACTGCACGATTGGAGCGGCATTGAGGGGGATCATATATTCAGCATTGGCGGCGGTGCTGCTGCTGACGGCGCAGCCGGCCGCCAGCCGGGCCGAAGTTCCCGCAGCTGAACGCCACACCTATCAGCAGGTGTTCGCCGCTGCCCGCAAGGATCGCTTCGCGGAGGCCGAACGGCTGGCCATGCAGTCGAAAAACCGCCTGCTGGCCAAGCTGATCCGCTGGATGACATATGCCAGCCCCCGGTCTGGAGCCAGCTTCGAGGAAATCACCTCATTCATCGAGACCTCTTCCGACTGGCCGCTGATGGCATCCATCCAGCGCCGGGCCGAGGAATCGATCTCTGCCGCTACCCCGGCCGACCGTATTCTGGCCTGGTACCAGGGACGGGAACCGGTGACATCCGATGGCAGCATGGCCCTGGCCAAGGCCTTGATCGGTACGGGACAGGTTGATCGCGCGGTTGCCGTCCTGCGCAAAGCCTGGATCGAGGGAGCCTTCGGAGCCATGCAGGAGCGTCAGTTCCTGACCCAGTTCTCCGATTACCTGCAACCCGACGATCACTGGCGTCGCCTGGACCGCCTGCTGTGGGACAAGCAGGATGGCCCGGCGGGGAACATGCTGCTGAAGGTCTCCGTGGGGCAACGCCAGTTGGCGCAAGCCCGTCTGGCCTTGCAGAACGGCAAGGCCAATCCGGAACCGGCAGTGGCGGCGGTTCCCAAGGAATTGCGCGATGATCCCGGCCTGATTCTGGATCGTGTCCGCTGGCGTCGGCAGAAAGATCAGGACGAGGATGCCATCGATCTGCTGTCGCATCCGGCCCGCAATCGGGTCCGTCCGGATCTGTGGTGGCAGGAACGCAGCATCCTGGCCCGTCGGGCGCTGCAGAAGGGTTTGATTTCGCAGGCATATCAGGTTGCGGCCGATCATGCCCTGGATCCCAAGGCGGCGCAGTTCTCGGATGCCGAGTTTCTGGCGGGGTGGATCGCCTTGCGCTTTCTTGACGACCGGGAAACCGCCCTGGCTCATTTCCAGCGTCTCTGGGATGCCGTTTCGACCCCGCTTTCGCGGTCGCGGGCGGCCTATTGGGCCGGGCGGACGGCGGAGATGCTGAAGGACGACCGCGGTGCCCGCGACTGGTACACTCGCGGCGCACGGTATTTCACGGCCTATTACGGTCAACTGGCGGCGTCGCGACTGGACGACCATCATTGGCCGCTGCCCCCGGATCCGCAGCCGACCACGGATGATCGCAAACGATTTGAAAACCGCGAACTGGTTCGCGCCATCCGGATCATGACCGAGATGGGGGAAAGCGAACATCTGCGGGCATTCTTCATCCGTCTCAACGAGGTGGCGCAAAGCCCGGGAGAGCGTACCCTGGTGGGTAAGCTTGCCCTGGAAGGTGGCCGCAATGATCTTGCCGTGGCCGTCGCCCGGCGCGCCGATCGCGACAGCGTGTTCCTGGTCGATGCCGGATGGCCGGTTCCATCGGTTTCCGGCGACGACAGTCCGGAAAAAGCCTTGGTTCTGGCCTTGATCCGTCAGGAAAGCGGATTCATCACCGATGCCCATTCCCCCGTCGGCGCCCGTGGTCTGATGCAACTGATGCCGGCTACGGCCGAAAAGGTTGCCAAGGGGATCAAGGTTGCGTTCAATGCCCGCAAGCTGGACGATCCCGACTATAATGTCCGCCTGGGGCGGGCCTACCTGTCCGACATGATTTCCGATTTCGGCGGTTCCTATATCCTGGCCCTGGCGGCGTACAATGCCGGCCCGTCGCGGGCGCGGCGCTGGATGCGCGATTATGGCGACCCCCGCGACCCCAGCGTCGATGTGGTTGACTGGATCGAGATGATCCCCTTTACCGAGACGCGGGGATACGTACAAAGGGTCATGGAGAGCGTGTCGATCTATCGACGCAAACTGGGCCGCAACAACGGCATGTCGTTCGAAGATGACCTGAAACGCTGGGCCCGGCGGACGGAGTAGGTCGCGACATGCCCGCCCATGCCGATTTCATCCATCTTCGGGTCCATACCGCCTATTCGTTGTCGGAAGGGGCGATCAAGCTCAAGCAGCTGGTCAAGATTTGCGAGAAGTCGGCCATGCCGGCGGTGGGAATCGCCGATACCGGCAATCTGTTCGGCGCACTTGAGTTCTCGACATCATGCGCCGACGCGGGAATTCAGCCGATCATCGGCTGCCAGGTGGCGGTTCGGCGTGACGACGGAATCCCCAGCAAGGACGGGCGCAGGCCACCGCCCGACTGGGTCGTGCTGCTGTGCCAAAGTGAAGTCGGTTACGCCAACCTTCTGAAGCTGGTATCCAAGGCCTATCTGGAAACCGACGCCGGCGAGACGCCCCAGATCCGGATACTCGACCTGGAAAGCTTGTCGACCGGGCTGATTTTGCTGACGGGCGGGCCGGGTGGCCCCGTCAACCGCCTGCTGACGGACGGACAGGCGGACAAGGCCGAGATATTGCTGGTCCGGCTGGCCCAGGCTTTTTCCGGACGGACCTATGTCGAATTGCAGCGCCACGGTATCGAGGCCGAAGATCGGGCCGAACCGGGGCTGATCGAACTGGCCTACAAGCACGAGCTTCCGTTGCTTGCCACCAATGAGCCTTTCTTCGCCGACCGCGGCATGTATGAGGCTCACGACGCCCTGATCTGTATTGCAGAGGGAGCCTATGTCAGTCAGGAAGAGCGCCGCCGGCTGACTCCGGAGCATTATTTCAAATCTCCCGCTGAAATGCGGGCCCTGTTCGCGGATTTGCCGGAAGCTTGCGACAACACTCTGGTGGTGGCCAAAAGGTGTGCCGTCATGGTGTCGAAACGCAAGCCTATTTTGCCGCCCTACCGTATGGACGGCATGACCGAGGCCGATGTTCTGCGTGCCAAATGTCTGGAGGGGTTGGAACTCCGCCTGGAAAAACACGTTTTTCAGCCTGGGATGACCGAAGAGGAACGGGAGCATGCCGCCCGGCCCTATCGTGAGAGAATCGAGTATGAAATCGGTGTGATCGAGCAGATGGGCTTTCCCGGCTATTTTCTGATCGTGTCCGATTTCATCCAATGGTCGAAGACTCACAATATTCCCGTGGGGCCCGGGCGTGGGTCCGGTGCCGGTTCGGCTGTCGCCTGGGCCTTGACCATCACCGATCTCGACCCCCTGCGCTGGGGATTGCTGTTCGAACGCTTCCTCAATCCCGAGCGCGTTTCGATGCCCGACTTCGACATCGACTTCTGCCAGGACCGGCGCGAGGAAACGATCCGCTACGTCCAGGAAAAATACGGTTTCCGGCAGGTGGCACAGATCATCACTTTCGGAAAGTTGCAGGCCCGTGCCGTCCTGCGTGATGTCGGCCGGGTGTTGCAGATGCCTTACGGTCAGGTCGACCGTATCTGCAAGCTGGTCCCCAACAATCCGGCCAACCCGGTTACCCTGGAACAGGCTCTTGAGATTGAGCCCCAATTGAAAGAAGCCCGGGAGCGGGACGAGGCCGTCGCCCATCTCCTGGATATCGGCATGAAGCTGGAGGGCTTGTACCGTCACGCTTCGACCCATGCCGCAGGCGTGGTCATCGGCGACCGCTCGCTGGACGAACTGGTCCCGCTGTACCGCGATCCCCGGTCCGACATGCAGGTTACCCAGTTCAATATGAAATGGGTGGAAGCGGCCGGGCTGGTAAAGTTCGACTTTCTCGGCCTGAAGACCCTGACGGTGATGATCACCGCCGTCGAACATATCCGCAAATCAGCGGGAATCGCCGTCGACCTGTCGGCGTTGCCCTTGGATGACACGGCGTCTTATGACCTTCTTGCTCGCGGCGACACCGCCGGGGTGTTCCAGCTGGAAAGTTCGGGGATGCGCGATGTGTTGCGCAAGATGCGGCCGAACCGGCTGGAAGACCTGATCGCGGTAGTCGCCCTGTACCGGCCGGGTCCGATGGATCAGATTCCTCGCTACATCGCCTGCAAGCATGGGCAGGAGGAGCCGGACTACATGCATCCGCTGCTGGAGCCGATCCTGAAGGAAACCTTCGGAATCATGGTCTACCAGGAACAGGTGATGCAGATCGCACAGGTGCTGTCCGGCTATTCCCTGGGCGGTGCCGACCTGCTGCGCCGTGCGATGGGCAAGAAGATCAAGGAAGAGATGGAGGCGCAGCGCAAGGCCTTCGTCGATGGCGCCGTCGCCCGTGCCGTCGACGCCGATCAGGCCTCGATGATTTTCGACAAGGTCGCCAAGTTTGCCGAATACGGTTTCAATAAGTCGCATGCCGCCGCCTATGCGCTGATCGCCTACCAGACGGCGTGGCTGAAAGCCAATTACCCGGCCGAGTTCATGGCGGCGACCATGACCTACGAAATCAGTTCGACCGACAAGCTGAACGCTTTCCGGCAGGAACTGGACCGCTTGAAGATCAAGCTGCTGCCGCCGGATATCAATCGGTCCCGCCATGACTTCACCGTGGAAAAAATGCCTGACGGCACGATGGCGGTGCGCTATGCCCTGGCTGCCTTGAAAAATGTCGGAGAGGGCGCTTGTCGCTCGATCGCGGAAGAACGGGACCGCAACGGCCCTTATCGGGACCTGTTCGACTTTGCCCGACGCCTTGATACCAAGCAGCTCAACCGGCGCCAGATGGAAAACATGGTCCGGGCCGGGGTGTTCGACAGCCTGGAAAAGAACCGGGGCAAGGTGTTCCGGAACGTCGAGCCCCTGATGCGCTTTGCCGCCGCCGAGGCCGAGCAGCGCGGATCGTCACAGATGAGCCTGCTGGGCGGGAATGTCGCGCCGCCTCCGAAGTTGGAAGCCGCCGCCGACTGGTCGCCACATGAGAAGCTGTCTCAGGAATTCGATGCTATCGGCTTCTATCTGTCGGCCCATCCTCTCGACGCTTTTGCCAAAAGCCTGAAACGTCTGGGTGCCTTGAAGGTCACCGAATTGCCCCGCCATCTGCAATCAGGGGGGAAGGGGAGGGTCAAGCTGGCCGGCAATCTTCTGTCCAAGCAGGAACGCACGTCGGCCAAGGGAAGCCGCTATGCGTTTCTGTCTCTGTCCGACGCCTCGGGGATGTTCGAAGTCACCTGTTTTTCCGAAGTTCTGGCGGCGGCTCGCGATTTGCTTGAGGCCGGTGGACCGCTGCTGCTTGAAGTCGATGCCCGCCTGGAAGACGAACAATTGCGCCTGACCTGCCAGCGCATCGCCTCTCTCGATCAGGAGGCGGCCAGGGCTGCGGCGGGATTGCGGATCACTATCCGCGACGAATCGCCCATTCAGGTTCTGGTCGGCCTGATCGAAAAAGAAGCGAAGGGACGTAATCGCATCGCCCTGGTATCGCAGATCGGCAATCGCGAGGTGGAGGTCGGACTGAGACAGAACATCCAGCTCAGTCCGGCTTTCATGGGGGCGCTACGCTCGGTCCCGGGGATCGTCGATATCGAGGAAATCTAGATTTTCCACGGTGGATCGGGCAACACCTGGAACAAATCCCTGATGCCTTGCCCCCAGCAGGTCCGCATCTCCCTGAAATAGGGATCGTTGTCATGCACCAATTGGTGGGTCGCGACCGCGAACTCGTCTCGCCGGTATACCAGCAGGTCGATGGGCAGACCGACCGTCATGTTTGAACGGATGGTCGAGTCCAGGGAAACAAGGGCACATTTCGCCGCGCTGGTGAGGTCTGTCCCCGTGCTGATGACGCGATCGACGATTGGTTTGCCGTATTTGGTCTCGCCGATCTGAAAATACGGGGTTTCCGGGGTTGCTTCGATGAAGTTTCCGGCAGCATAGATCAGGAACAGACGCGGCGGCTCTCCACGGACCTGCCCTCCCAGAATCATCGAAACGCTGAAATCCACCCCAGCCTCGCGCAGGGCCTTGGCGTCCTGATGATAAACCTGCCGGATGGCTTGACCGACAATGCGCGCACCGTGATGGAGCGAACCGACCTGCATCAGGCTGTGTTCCGATTCGGCGGCGCGAACATTCTGGTCAAGGATGGCGACGACCGCCTGGGTGATGGCAAGGTTGCCCGCGCTCAGCAAGACGATCAGACGTTCGTCGGGCTGTTGCCAAACCCGCATCTTGCGGTAGGTCGAGATATGGTCGACGCCCGCATTGGTGCGGGAGTCCGAGGCGAAAACCAGCCCCGCATCCAAAGCCATAGCCAGACAATAGGTCATGAGTTTCCCCTGATTTTCCGGAACACCGAATTCCACGACGGTCCTGAGGCCTTGCAACCTTCATGCCTGCCGGGGCATTGGAAAAACACAGGGAAACAACGGCAAGACTACCATCATTCCGGCCATCGCTGACCAGGAAACAGGCAGGGGGGCGGTATCCCCGACCAGCCGGAGAGCCGGGCGGGGATCGATGGCAGCTACTTGGAACGGCAGGTCTTGATCCCCAGCGGCAGGTATGCCGGGCACCAACCGATCAGTCCGGTTGCCAGGGGGATGACGCCGATGAACCCCCATACCCCGACCACCCCGAATCCAGCCAGGGCGATCAGGGCAATTCCGGCCAGGATACGCAGGATACGGTCGATGCCGCCGACATTCTTGTTCATGGGGGACTCCGATATCAGGTTTTTCACTGACGGCAACAAACCACATCAGCCGATACGGCTCAGTGACTTGGTCACATTGCCTCGTTCAGTCGTCCCAGTCCGTGCGGATCATGGATGTCGATCCGCCCGCGATGCAGGCGGACCCAGCCCCGGCGTTCGAAATCCTTCAATTGCCGGCTGATCACCTCGCGCGCAGTTCCCAATTCGACGGCAATTTCGTGATGGGTGGCCCGGATCTCACCGGATTCCCCGCCATGCTGACGCAGCCATGTGGACAGACGGACATCGATGCGGCCGAAGGCCACCTCTTCGATCAGCAGCAACAGGTCGGCAATGCGAGAGGCGTAAGCGGAAAAGACGAAGTCGCGGAAGGTCTCGGATCGGCCCAGCAATGTCCGAAACACCGCCGACGGCATGGTCAGGACACGAACTGCCGTTTCGGCGATACCTTCGGCGGCATAATCTTTGTGGGAAATCAGGCAGTTGGTGGTCAGGACGCAGGATTGGCCGGCCTCGACCCTGTACAGAACGATTTCGCGGCCATTCTCGGCCACCTTCTGGACCCGGATTGCCCCGTCGATGACCAGGACATAGGCCGTGCATTCGCCTCCATCCCGGAACAACGTCGTGCCCGCGGCGATATCGCTGATGCGTACGGCACCTTCCAGCAGTCGCGCGGAATCAGGATCCAGCCCGGAGAATGGGGGGAAGACGGCCACAACTTCCGGATTCATGCGCTTTCGATCTGGCAGGACAGGTGCAGTTCGCCTGCGGTATTGGCCACGGTGGCCAGGCAGGCATCGACACGGTCGGATAGGGATATGGCGAAACGGGTCACATACAGACCCTGGTCCGGCAACCGTTGGGCATCCATCCGCACGATGTTGGCATTGAACTGGCCGAACACCTCGGACAGGCGGGCGACCAGGCCCGGCCGATCCCCGCCGGAAACCACCACCCGGTGGGTGATGCGGCCCGATGGCCCGTGCCCGGCATCCAGGTCGAAGGAACGGATTCTGATTTGGGCTGCCGCCAGTTCCGGTCGGTCGGCGAGGGCGGCCTCGACCTCGGCGGCAGCCATGCCGGCCGGCAATTCGCAGACCGAGGTGAACTCGGCCCCGGCCCCCAGCATGGCAAAGCTGGTGTCGCCCAGATTGGCCCCCATGTCGAACAGGGCGCCGGCGATGGCGGCGACCAATCCGGGGCGATCGGAACAGAATACGGAGATCAGCACGGTGCTCATTATGGGTCCGCTGTCGATGGGCAAGGGAGGGACATCATGCGCCACGGGCTATGGAATGCAACCCACTACCGCACCGATGGCATGGGGCATATACTCCGCTCCGGAGGCGAATATGCGACTTTGGACGACAGCGGGATTGGCCGCCCTGGTCACGGCGGGACTGGGATTTTGGGGGTGGCAGTGGATACGCGGCAATCATGCCATCGATCCCGACGACACCAGGCGGGTGGCCGTCGGTCAGGCCTTGTACCAAGAGCATTGCGTGTCGTGTCATGGGGCGGACCTGCAGGGGGAACCGGACTGGCGCCAGCGTAAGCCGAACGGGGAATTGCCGGCACCACCCCATGATGCCTCGGGGCACACATGGCATCATTCCGACGAACAGCTTTTTGCCATGACCAAGCATGGCATGGCCCGTTTTGCTCCACCGGATTACAAATCGGCGATGCCGTCCTTTGTCGGCAAGCTCAGCGACGACGAAATCCGTTCGGTCCTATCATTCATCAAATCCACCTGGCCCGCAGAAATCCGGGAGCGGCAGCAGTCTCTGGGCCGGCGTTAGGCCGCTGCCGCAACCGGGATTAATGCCCGGGCGGCTTTTGCCATTGCATTGGGCAGCGCCTGCATAATAAATACGCAAACATGAGCCCGATCCTGTCAGCCCCCCTTTCCATCGGCGACGTCACTCTCGCCAGTCCGGTCATCCTGGCCCCGATGTCCGGTGTGACGGATATGCCGTTCCGCCGATTGGTCAAGCGTATGGGCGTGGGATTGGTGGTGTCGGAGATGATCGCCAGCCAGGCGATGATCCGCTCCAGCCGCCAAACCATCAAGATGGCGGCCGGCTGCGCCTCGGAACACCCCTTGTCGGTCCAGTTGGCCGGCTGCGATCCCGATGCGATGGCTGAAGCGGCCCGGATGAACCAGGACATGGGCGCTGCCATCATCGACATCAATATGGGCTGTCCGGTCAAGAAGGTCGCCGTCAAGGGCGAGGCAGGCTCGGCCCTCATGAAGGACGAGGTGCTGGCCGGGCGTATTCTGGAAGCAGTGGTCAAGGCGGTCCGGTTGCCGGTCACCTTGAAATGCCGGATGGGATGGGACATCCATTCCCTGAATGCCCCGCGTCTGGCCCGGATTGCTGAACAAAGCGGGATTCGGATGGTGACCGTACATGGCAGGACCCGTCAGCAATTCTACACGGGGACCGCGGACTGGGCCTTCGTCCGGCAGGTCAAGGACGCCGTCTCGGTTCCGGTTGTGGTCAATGGCGACATTCATGACGAGGCCGATGCGGCGCAGGCCCTGGCCGCTTCGGGAGCCGATGGGGTAATGATCGGGCGCGCCACCTATGGGCGTCCGTGGTTGCCGGGGCAGGTGGCCCACTATCTGGCGACGGGAGAACACTTGGCCGATCCATCCCTGGACAGGCAGCTCGCCCTGCTGCTTGAGCATTTCGATGACATGCTGGCACATTACGGCCACGAACATGGGGTCCGGGTCGCTCGCAAGCATATCGCATGGTATTCCAAGGGGTTGCATGGATCTGCTGACTTCAGATCTTCGGTCAACCGGATGGATGACGCCAAAACGGTGCGGCAGGCGGTTCTTGATTTCTACGCCCCCCTGTTGGAAAGGGCTGCGGCATGACCGGGGTCTCCGTTCCTCGACGCAAGGCTGCATCCGCCCCTCTTGACCCGTCCATCGTGCTGGGGGCACTGGCGGCTGCCGTCCTGGTGGTGGATGGTGCCGATAGGATCGTCTATGCCAATGCCGCGGCAGAACAATTGTTCCAGTCGGGTTCGCCTTATTTGTGCAGCCAGGCCATTACGGCCCTGCTACCGCCAGACTGCCCGATTTTCTCGCTGATAGAGCAAGCCCGAAACGAATCCCTGGTCGTGTCCGAATACGGGATCATCCTCGACACGCCGCGAACCGGGCATCGGACCATAACAGTTCAGGTTTCCCCCATCGCCGAAATCCCTGGGGGTGTGGCCCTGTCCCTGCACGAACAGTCGATCGCGCTAAAGATCGGCGGATCTTTGGCCAGCCGCAACGCCGCACGATCGGTGACCGCGATGGCGGCCATGCTTGCCCACGAGGTCAAGAATCCCTTGTCCGGGATCCGGGGGGCGGCCCAGTTGCTTGAACTGGCCGCCTCGGAGGATGATCGGGTTCTGACCAGACTGATTGTTGACGAGGCCGACCGCATCGTCGCCCTGGTCGATCGGATGGAGGTATTCTCCGAGAATCCCCCGGTCGACCGTGCCGCCGTCAATATCCATCAGGTTCTGGAACATGTCCGCCGTATCGCCGAGCATGGCTTCGCCCGACACCTGCGCATCGTCGAAAACTACGACCCATCCCTGCCGCCGGTCTGGGGCAGCCGCGATCAGTTGATCCAGGTTTTCCTCAATCTGGTCAAGAATGCCGCGGAAGCAGCTCCTGCGGACGGGGGCGAGATCGTCCTGACCACGGCTTATCAGCATGGAATAAGGCTGGCAGTGCCCGGATCCGAAACCCGGCGTCATCTGCCGCTGGTCGTCAGCATCCAGGACAACGGAACAGGAATCGCCGACGACCTGCGCCAACACCTGTTCGACGCCTTCGTCACCACCAAACCGGCAGGTACCGGCCTGGGGCTGGCGCTGGTGGCCAAGATCATCGGCGACCACGGCGGGATCGTCGAATTTGACAGTGTTCCTCGGCGCACGGTTTTCCGGGTGATGCTGCCGATGGTTCAGGAAGGGGATCAAGCGTAACGCCATGACCACCGCATCCACCATTCTGGTCGCCGACGATGATCGGGGCATCCGTACCGTTCTGGCACAGGCACTGGGCCGCGCCGGTTACGAAGTACGCACCACGGGCAATGCCTCGACGCTATGGCGCTGGGTCTCGGAAGGCGAGGGCGATCTGGTGATCACCGATGTGGTGATGCCCGATGAAAGTGGCCTGGACCTGCTGCCACGCATAAAGAAAATCCGGCCGGAAATGCGCATCATCGTCATGAGTGCGCAAAATACCTTGCTGACCGCGGTCAAGGCGACCCAACGGGGAGCCTTTGAATATCTGCCCAAGCCGTTCGACATCAGGGAGCTGGTGTCGGTCGTCAATCGGGCATTGACGACACCGCGTTCGGCGCCCCACGAAGATGGCGTGCCGTCCGACGAGGAAAAGCTGCCGCTGATCGGCCGCTCGCCGGCCATGCAGGAAATCTATCGGACCCTGGCCCGCCTGATGGGAACCGACCTGTCGGTGATGATCACCGGCGAGTCGGGAACCGGCAAGGAATTGGTGGCTCGGGCACTGCATAATTACGGCAAGCGGCGCAACGGCTCGTTCGTTGCCATCAATATGGCTGCGATCCCGCGAGAACTGATCGAAAGCGAGCTGTTCGGCCACGAGAAGGGGGCTTTTACCGGCGCCACGCAACGGGCATCGGGACGTTTCGAGCAGGCCGAGGGCGGTACTCTTTTTCTGGACGAGATCGGCGACATGCCCCCCGAGGCCCAAACCCGCCTGCTGCGGGTATTGCAGGAGGGGGAATACACCACGGTTGGTGGACGCACCCCGATTCGGGCCAATGTCCGGATCGTCGCCGCCACCCACCGCGACTTGACTCAGCTCATCCGGCAGGGGCTGTTCCGGGAAGATCTGTTCTATCGTCTGAACGTCGTGCCGATCCGTCTGCCGCCGCTGCGTGAACGGTCCGAGGATATTCCCGAACTGGTGCGTCACTTTCTGGCCCAGGCCGGAGCCGAAGGCTTGCCCCCGAAAAGCATCGACGCCCAGGCAATGGACCGCCTGAAACGACATCGCTGGCCCGGCAATGTTCGCGAACTCGAGAATCTGGTCCGTCGCCTGGGGGCTTTGTATTCCCAGGAAGTCATCGGTGTCGACGTCATCGAGGCCGAGTTGGCGGGGGGCGCGCCGATTCTCGATTCCGTCGGCGCCATCGAAGGCGAGGGGTTGTCGGCCAGCGTCGAACGTCATTTGCGGGAGTATTTTTCCAGCCACGGCGATACCCTGCCGCCGCCGGGCATCTATGACCGTGTCCTGCGTGAGGTGGAGCGGCCGCTGATCAGTCTGACCCTGGAAGTCACCCGCGGGAATCAGATCAAGGCGGCTCATATCCTGGGGGTCAATCGCAATACCCTTCGCAAGAAGATCCGCGATCTGGATGTTTCCGTCGCACGAGGCGGCACGAAGTAGCAAGCGGACAAGGACGGAGATGTACAATGGCCTGGGAACGCCGACGTCTCGTTCCACGCCTGATGCTCTGGTCACGCAGAATCGCTCTGGCGCGCAAGCTGGCCCTGGCTCTGGCCTTGGCCACGGTCCCTTCGGTGGTGGCGACCTTTCTGGCCATGACCGTCTCTGGACCCGAGGTTCCGGACCCCCGGACCGTTCAGTCTCTGCTGGTCCTGGACATCACGCTGCTGCTGGCATTGGGGGCGCTGGTCGCCCTGCGGATCCTGTCGGTCTGGCGTGCCCACCGACGCGGTGCTTCGGGATCCCGGCTGCACCTGAAGTTCATCTTGCTGTTTTCCCTGGTTGCGTTGACGCCGGCCATCGTCGTTTCCGTGGGATCGACGGTGTTTTTCCGTTACGGCGTCGAGGGGTGGTTCTCCGACCGTGTCAAGACCGCCTTGCAGGCGTCCCTGCAGGTCGCCAAGGCATATCAGGAGGAACATCAGCAGGTCATCGGCGGCGACGCCCTGGCGATGGCCAACGACATCAATCGCGAGGGGCCGGTTCTGACCCGGTCGCAGCAACGGTTCTCAAGCTTCATTTCGACTCAAACGGCGATCCGCGGTCTGACGGAAGCCATTGTCTTCGACACCCAGGGTCGGGTTCTGGCCAAGTCGGGACTGGCTTTCTCCATCGAATCCGGCCTGGACCAGATTCCGTTCTGGGCTTACGAAAAGGCCCGGTCCGGCGAAGTGGCAGTCCTGACCAGCGACGATGACGACCGCATTCGAGCCCTGGTGCTGCTTCAGGGATTCTTCAGCGAATCCTATCTGTATGTCGGACGGTTCGTCGACCCCAAGGTCATCGGCCATATGGAACACACATCGGCTGCCGTCGCCGAATACGAGCGCCTGGAAGGGAAGCGTGCCGGTCTGGAACGGGCCTTTTCGCTGGTTTTTGCCGTGGTGGCCCTGCTGCTGCTGCTGGCAGCCGTGTGGGTCGGGCTCAGCATGGCCATGAATCTGGCGACGCCGATCGTCAAGCTGATCGAAGCTGCCGAGCGCATCCGGTCCGGCGATCTGTCGACCCGGGTCACCGAAGACGCCGCCGATGAGATCGGCACCCTGGCCCGCGCCTTCAACCGGATGACGGGCCAGTTGGATCAGCAGCGGCGAGAGCTGATCGACGCCAATCGGGAATTGGACGAACGCAGCCGGTTTACGGAAACAGTCCTGGCCGGCGTTTCGGCCGGCGTCATCGGACTGGACCGCAATATCCGGGTTCATCTGCCCAATCGCTCCGCCTGCGAGCTGTTGGGGCAGTCCTCGGACGAGATGATCGGTCGCCTTGTCGTCGAGGTGGTGCCCGAACTGGAAGAGGCCATCGAGGACATGCGGCGCCGGCCGGATCGCCTGGTTCAGCACGAGGTCAGGCTGTCCCGCGGCGGTCGGGCCAGAACCTTGCTGGTCCGGGCGACCGCCGAGCGTCTGGAAGGCGAAACCATCGGCTATGTCATTACCTTCGACGACATCACCGAGCTGGTCTCGGCCCAGCGCAAAGCTGCCTGGGCCGATGTCGCACGCAGGATCGCCCACGAAATCAAAAACCCACTCACTCCGATCCAGCTTGCGGCAGAGCGATTGAAACGTAAATATCTCAAAGAGATACAAAGCGATCCTGAGACATACACCACCCTTGTCGAAACCATCGTCCGGCAGGTTGGCGACATCGGACGGATGGTCGACGAGTTTTCGTCTTTCGCCCGCATGCCTGCACCACAGATGAAGCCGGAAGATCTGTCGGCAATCTGCCGCGAAGCATTTTTCCTGCAAAAGACCGGCTATCCGGACGTGACGTTCACATCCCGGGTTCCAGAAGAAAGGGTGCCCCTGGTCTGCGACGCCCGCTTGCTGGGGCAGGCACTGACCAATCTGCTGAAAAATGCTGTCGAGGCGATTCACGGACGTGACGGCACCGATCTCCCCCCCGGACGAGTGACCTTGACCCTGGCGGTCAGGAACAACGGCACCGCCGTGGTGGAAATCACCGACAACGGCAAGGGTCTTCCCGCCGAGAATCGGGAAAGGTTGACGGAGCCCTATGTCACCACGCGGGTCAAAGGAACAGGATTAGGTCTTGCCATCGTCAAGAAAATCGTGGAAGACCATGAGGGTGAGCTCTACATGGAGGATACTCCCGAGGGCGGAGCGCGGATCGGTCTGGTATTCCGCGGAGCCGAGCCGGCCGCAGAGGAAGTGTCCGCCGATATGACGGCTGAACATGGCGCATGACATCCTGATCGTCGACGATGAGGCCGATATCCGCGCCCTGATCGCCGGCATCCTCGAAGACGAAGGCTATTCCACTCGCGAGGCGTCCAACTCGGACGAAGCGGCCGAGGCGGTTCGGATGCGCCGCCCCAGCCTGATCATCCAGGATATCTGGCTGCAGGGCTCGGCCCTGGACGGGTTGGGGGTTCTTGATCTGGTCAAGCGGGATCATCCCGATGTGCCGGTGGTAATGATCTCGGGACACGGGACGATCGAGACCGCCGTCGAGGCCATTCACAAAGGGGCCTATGATTTCATCGAGAAGCCGTTCAAGACCGATCGGCTGCTGATCATCATCGAACGGGCCATCGAGGCGGCGCGGCTGCGCCGGGAAAACCGCGAACTGCGGTTGCGCGTCGGTGGAGCCGTCGCCGTCACTGAACTGGTCGGGATATCGGCCTTCGTCCAACAGATCCGGCAAATCATAGAAAAGGCCGCTCCGACCAATTCCCGCGTCCTGATCACCGGCCCGGCCGGATCGGGCAAGGAAGTCATCGCCCGCATCGTCCACGCTCATTCGCGCCGGGCCGAGGCTCCCTTCGTGGTTCTGAATTGTGCCGCCATGCATCCCGATCGCATGGAAATCGAACTGTTCGGGTCCGAGCATGGCCATGACGGGTCGGACGGCGCCCGCAAGATCGGGACATTCGAACAGGCGCACGGGGGGACCCTGCTGCTGGACGAAGTCGCCGATATGCCATTGGAAACCCAGGGAAAAATAGTTCGGGTTCTACAGGACCAGACCTTTGAGCGGGTCGGGGGGAACGCCCGTGTCGAGGTCGATGTCAGGGTCATCGCCACCACCAATCGCGATCTGCAGTCGGAAATGGCCGCCGGCAGGTTCCGCGAGGATTTGTATTACCGGCTGAACGTGGTGCCCATGCGGGTTCCGGCCTTGCGTGAGCGGAAAGAGGACATTCCCCACCTGTCCCGCCATTTCATGCAACTGGCGGCCCAGGGAGCGGGGGTGCAGCCCCGCGCACTCGGCGAGGATGCCCTGGCTGCGCTGCAGGCGTATGACTGGCCCGGAAACGTAAGGCAGCTGCGCAATGTGATGGACTGGCTGCTGATCATGGCCCCCGGCGACCAGAGCGAGGCGGTTCGGGCCGATATGCTGCCCAACGAAATCGGCGCCATCACTCCGGTCGTCTTGCGCTGGGAGAAATCGGGCGAGATCATGAGCCTGCCGCTGCGGGATGCCCGTGAATTGTTCGAACGTGAATACCTGCTGGCGCAGGTCAACCGCTTCGCCGGCAATATTTCGCGGACGGCGGCTTTCGTCGGCATGGAGCGTTCCGCGCTTCACCGCAAACTGAAACTTCTGGGGGTCAATACAGACGACAAGGGGCGCTGAGCCCATGTCGCTGTTCGCACCCGCCATCCAAGGGGAACCAGGATGAAGGTCATTGTCTGCGGAGCAGGGCAGGTCGGCTTCAACATCGCCCATTATCTGGCGGGAGAGAGCAACGACGTCACCGTCATCGACCAGCGCCCGGATCTGATCCGCAAGATCACCGATACCCTGGATGTGCAGGCGATTTTGGGGCATGCCTCGCACCCATCGGTTCTGGAGCAGGCCGGCGCCGGCGATGCCGACATGATCATCGCCGTTACCCACGCCGATGAAGTCAACATGGTTGCCTGCCAGGTTGCTCATTCATTGTTCAATGTCCCGACCAAGATTGCCCGGATCCGGTCGCAGACATACCTGCAGCCGATGTGGGCGGCCTTGTTTAATCGTGAACACCTGCCCATCGACGTCATTATCAGCCCCGAGATCGAGGTGGCACGGGCCATCACCCGCCGGCTTGGCGTTCCCGGCGCCATCGACGTCATTCCGATGGCCGGCGACAAGGTCAGGCTGATCGGTGTCCGTTGCGACCAGCAGACTCCCCTGATCAATACCCCGTTGCGGCAATTGACGGTTCTGTTTCCCGACCTGAATATCGTCATCATCGGCATCGTCCGCGATGGCCGGCCGATTGTTCCTACGGCGGAAGACCAGATGCTGGATGGCGACGAAGTCTATTTCGTCGTCGACACCCAGCACGTCCCCCGTGCGCTTGACGCCTTCGGCCGCGAGGGCCAGGAAGCCCGTAAGATCGTCATCTTCGGCGGCGGCAATGTCGGTCTTTTCCTGGCGCAGCAGATCGAGGAAGAACACCCTGCCGCTTCGGTCAAGGTCATCGAAGCGGATAAGGAGCGCGCCGAATACGTGGCCAAAAGTCTGCATCGGGCAGTGGTTCTGCACGGAGACGTGTTGGATCCGGAAATCCTGACCGAAGCCGGTGTCGCCCATGCCGAGGCAGTGGTGTCTGTCACCAACGATGATGAGACCAATATCCTGGCCTCGCTGCTGGCCAAGCGATATGGGGCTCGCCGTTCGATGTCCCTGATCAACAAGACCACCTACAGTGCCCTGATGGGGCCGCTGGGAATTGACGTGGTCGTGTCCCCCCGTGCCATTACCGTATCGAACATCCTGCAGCATGTCCGCCGAGGCCGTATTCATGCGGTTCACTCGCTGCACGAGGGATTTGGCGAACTGATCGAGGCAGATGCCCTGGAAACGTCCAGTCTGGTCGGAAAACCGCTGCGTGAGGTCAAGCTGCCCAACGGGGTGCTGTTGGGAGCGGTGGTCCGCAATGGCGCGGTGATCAGCCCACGCGGAACGACGGTCATCCAGGCGGGGGATCGCGTCGTTCTGTTCGCCGCATCAGAGGCTGTCAAGAAGGTCGAAAAAATGTTCTCGGTCCGGTTGGAGTACTTCTGAATGGTGCCTTCCCGTCGCGGCAGCCCCCCCCATCCATCGGGGGAGAGCCGCCGATGAGGAGGAGCCTTCCTCGCGCCATCCTGTTCGACTGGGACAACACCCTGGTTGATTCCTGGCTGTGCATTCAGGAATCCTATAACAGGACCTTCCGTTATTTCGGTCTGCCCGAATGGAGTCTTGAAGAAACCAGGGCCAATGTCGCCCGATCGCTGCGGGACACGTTCCCGCACATGTTCGGGACACGCTGGGAAGAGGCCAGAGAGGTTTTCTATCGCGTCTTCGAGGAGATTCATCTGTCACACCTGCGGCCGTTGCCCGGAGCGGCGGAAATGCTGGCGGACCTGCAGGGACGGGGCATCTACATGGCCGTGGTCAGCAACAAGAGAGGGGCCTTCCTGCGGAAGGAAGCCGATGCGCTTGGGTGGTCCTCCTATTTCGGGGCATTGGTCGGAGCTGCCGATGCCTCCGCCGATAAGCCTGATACGGCCCCGGTCTTCCTTGCCTTGACTTCAGCTCCGGTTGTGGCCGGGCCGGATGTGTGGTTCGTCGGGGATGCCGGAGTCGATCTTGAGTGTGCCGGGCGCTCCGGGTGCGTCCCCGTGCTGATTCGACCAAATCCTCCCCAACCGGGTGAGTTCAATCCCTACCCACCTCAGTATTATTTGGAACAATGCCAAAGTTTGACCGCTCTTATGTCAGAACTATGGGTTCCCAACGCCCCGATTTGATGGTAACGACAAGGGCAACAGGGGAGCTTCATCGCATGGGCCGATGATGACTCGACTCGGGCAATAAGAACGGAATCAAGATTATGTCCGCCGAAAGATCGCAGAATGTGCAGGATGTGTTTCTCAATCACATCCGCAAAAACAAAACTCCGGTAACCGTGTTTCTGGTCAACGGGGTGAAGCTTCAAGGCATTGTGACGTGGTTCGACAACTTTTCGGTGCTGTTGCGGCGGGATGGCCACACCCAACTGGTCTACAAGCACGCAATCTCCACCGTGATGCCGTCGACGCCGATTCAATTGTTCGAGCCGCAATCCAAGGAAGGCGGCGAGGAATAGGTGTCTCGCGGACAGGCTGACAAGCCCCCCGGCCCTGCGTGCTTGCGTGCGCTGGTCGTTCATCCAGTCCTGAAAGCCGGGGAAGGGGGCGTGCGTGCCCCCGATTCCCGCCTGGGCGAGGCGGTCGGCCTTGCCCAGGCTATCGATCTTGACGTGGTTGCGGCAGAACTGGCTCCCGTTACCAAGCGCCGCCCGGCGACCCTTATGGGCAAGGGGGCCGTGGAACGCCTTGGGGCTGTCGTCGAGGCGAATGATGTTGCCGTCGTCGTCGTGGACGGGCACCTGTCGCCGGTCCAGCAAAGAAACCTCGAAAAAGCGTGGTCTTGCAAGGTGATCGACCGCACCGGCTTGATTCTGGAAATCTTTGGCGCCCGTGCCCGCACCCGCGAAGGGACGCTGCAGGTCGAATTGGCTGCCCTGTCTTATCAACGGTCGCGCTTGGTCCGGTCATGGACCCACCTTGAACGCCAGCGCGGTGGGTTCGGCTTTCTGGGGGGGCCTGGCGAAACCCAGATCGAAGCCGACCGACGAATGATCGGTGAACGGATCGTCAAGCTTAAGCGTGAACTGGAGGAGGTCAAGCGGACGCGAGAACTCCATCGGAGTGCCAGGCGCCGGGTTCCGTATCCGATCATCGCCCTGGTCGGCTACACCAACGCAGGAAAGTCGACGTTGTTCAACGCGTTGACCCGCTCCGATGTTCTGGCCAGGGACATGCTCTTTGCAACCCTGGATCCCACTATGCGTGGCCTGATCCTGCCTTCGGGACGCCGGGTGATTCTCTCGGATACAGTCGGATTCGTTTCCGATTTGCCGCATGAACTGGTCGCCGCATTCCGGGCCACCCTTGAAGAGGTCCTGGAAGCCGATCTGGTGGTTCATGTCCGGGACATTTCCCATCCCGATGCCGAGGCTCAGGCCACGGATGTCGAGATCGTGCTGAAGGAACTTGGTCTTTCGGAAACGGTCGATCGTGGTCTGATCGAAGTACTGAACAAAATCGACCGCCTTTCCGATGCCGAAAAGCAGGAAGTTCTGAACCAGACCTGTCGCCGCCCCGGCAGCTTGGCCATTTCGTCGGTCAGTGGGGAAGGAATCCCCGCTTTGCTGGCCGACCTGGATGAGCGCCTGTCCCACAATCAGGAAACCATCGACGTTGAATTGCCTTTATCCGATGGTGCCGGCATTGCATGGCTGTATCGGCACGGAGACGTGATCGCGCGTAGCGATGATGATTGCGTCGCCCGAATCAGCGTCCGCCTTGATCCCGTCAATGCCGAACGGTTCCGCCGGGGACAGGAAAAAGGGAGAACCGCTCCATGATCGACGCCGTCAAAATTTCCGAGATTATCCGCGATGTCGCCGAGGAGGAGATCCTTCCCCGCTTCAAGAATCTGCGACGGGAACAGATTCGCGAGAAAAAACCGAACCAACTGGTCACCGAAGCCGATACCGAGGCCGAACGCGTCCTCAGCCGACGGCTTCAGGATATTATTCCTGGAATGGTCGTTGGGGAGGAGGGTGTCGAAAGCGACAGTTCCGTTCTAGGGGCGCTGGCGCGTGATGGTATCGTGTGGGTCATCGATCCGGTGGATGGGACGGCTAATTTCGCCAATAACAACCCTCGGTTCGCGGTCATCGTTGCCCTGGTCGTCGATGGCGT
>Ga0172373_10001382_pt1 | contig 39358 bp, 36 predicted proteins | sample Lak10m_2_FD_114546 | JGI IMG/M metagenome (GOLD analysis project Ga0172373, IMG submission 114546) | Freshwater microbial communities from Kabuno Bay, South-Kivu, Congo - kab_092012_10m | ecosystem: Environmental > Aquatic > Freshwater > Lake | place: Democratic Republic of the Congo... | reverse complement strand
TGCGCGACTACGAACGCAGCGAGGCCAGCGCGACGGCTTGGATTTATGTCGCCCTGATACGGATTATGCTCCGGCGGCTGGCGTAATCCCTCAGCTTTCATGCTTTTTCAGACAGGCTCTAAGACTGGAGTTACGTTTCTCGGAGCAAGCCAATAAGTGCGAGGATGTAGCGTGCTTCTGCTGCCCTCATAAAGAAATAGTCCGGTTTTCCGGTGTCCTTTTGAACCTTCAGCGAATCAGCGAATACATGACCATCCACGATCTTCCCCAATGGAACTGAGCTGCTTCGGGCGTCCCCGTTGAAAATGATGCGGCTGGAGGTGACGACGAGAAGCCCGGTAGCTAACGGGATTAGTTCTTCGCACCTCATTGGTGTGTAGCCTCCGAATCGGAATCTGACCCCTTTGATTCCCGTGGGAATACTTACGGAAGCGCCAGAGTAGCCACGCGTTCGGACACGGGTTTGATGCCAAGTGGTGTGAACGCAAAAGTAGGCGGTTTCTCGCGCTTTCAGCATCAACTTGGTCTGAACTGGCTGCGGTAATTCGCCCTTGGCCTCCATCCTGTAAATTGCCCGGAATAGATCGTTGTCCCCGGTCAGCGTGGCAGTAACACCATACTTTTTCTGAATGGGGAACAAGGCTGCCTCATCCTCGTCTGACATCATCAGCGTCGATTCAATGCGCTGTCGAACAGGGTCGAATTCCTTCAGGAATTTGCTCTTCCTGAGCTCAGACAGTTCCGAGACATCGAGTCCGAGGTGCGTCGTCAAACTCGTAAGCTCCTGATGATCGCGTTGGTCGAGTTCGCCATCTGTGACCAACTCCCCTAACCTCTGTTCCAACATCTTCTTTCGGTTCGATTTGAAGAATGGGAGCTTCTGAGGCAGGCGCGGCTGCTGTTGTTTGCCTTTTGACAATGGAGATGGTGCAGCAGCCGGCTCCTGTGGTTTGGATGGAGTAGCAAAGAATTCCGAAGAGCAGTGCGGGCAAATAAGATTCTGACCGACCATTGACGCTGGCACCAAACAACCTCCTGAGCAATTCGGACAAGCGTAGTTGAATTCGGCTTCCATGATCAACGGGGCCAGTCTAGGCAGTCGCCAAGCTCTTTTCCAATACCTTTGAATTTACGCTAATCGCGGTCGCTTAACCCTGCGCTCCTTGGGCCGGCCACTCCTTCACCGGCTCGTAGAACGTGTTCCTTTGCACCGGCACTCGCCCGACTTCGCGGATGGCCTTCACCATCTCCGCCTCGGTCTGGAGCTGCGGGGACTTCGCTCCGGCCATGTGGAAGATGTGCTCCTCGACGATGGTGCCGTGCAGATCGTCCGCGCCGTAGCTGAGGGCGACCTGCGCGAGTTTGAGGCCCATACCGACCCAGTAGGCAGTGATGTGGTCGAAGTTGTCGAGGTAGAGCCGGCTCACGGCGATCGTGCGGAGCTGGTCGAAGCCCGTCGGCGGCACGCGCACGGGGATGTCGTTGTTCTCGGGCTGATACGGCAGCGGCACAAAGCCGGTAAAGCCGCCCGTCTCGTCCTGCAACGCCCGCAGCAGGCTCAGGTGATGCACGCGGTCTTCGAGCTTCTCCACATGGCCGTAGAGCATCGTGCAGGTGCTGCGCCCGCCCAGCCGGTGCCAAGTGCGGTGCACTTCAAGGTATTCCTCGGCGCTCTCCTTGCCGCGCGCGATGGCGTGGCGGACTTCCTTGCGAAAAATCTCCGCGCCGCCCCCCGTGAGCGATTCAAGGCCGGCCGCCTTGAGTTCGATCAAGGTTTGCTCCACGGACTTCTTGGCCAGCCACGCGAGGTGCAGGATTTCGATCGCGGTGAAGCACTTGAGTTGCAGACGGGGATCAAGCGCCTTGAGGGCCTTGAGAAAGTCCACGTAGTAGCTGAACGGCAGCGAGGGGTGCAGCCCGCCCACGATGTGCAACTCGGTGATGCCGAGTGCCAGCGCCTCGCGGGCCTTCTGCACCATCTGCTCGATGCTCAGCTCGAAACCGTCCGCGTCGCGCTTCTTGCGGGCGAAGGAGCAGAACTGGCAGGAGAGAATGCAGTAGTTCGAGTAGTTCAGGTAGCGATTGAGGATGTAGCTGGCGCGGTTGCCCACCTTCCGCTGCCGCGCAAAGTCCGCGATGGCCCCGACGGCGTTGATGTCCTTGCTCTCGAAGAGGCGCAAGGCGTCCGCATCGGACAGGCGCTCGCCGGCGACGACCTTGTCGTAGAGGTCGCGCAAGTCGCTGTGCTGAATGGCGAACTTCATGAACGCAGCGTGTTCTGGCGCGCCCACGCATCCGCCGCCAGGATCTGTTCCAATGACGGGTGGGCGACCACTTGGTGCATGTCCATGGCGCGGGCGACGGCGGCGGAGATGTCGGTGAACTTAATCTGGCGGTTGCAGAAGGCTTCCACGGCGACTTCGTTGGCGGCGTTGAGCACGGCGGGGAGGGTGCCGCCGATTTCGCCAGCGCGGCGCGCGAGGTTGAGCGAGGGGAAGCGGTCGAGGTCAGGTTCCTCGAAGGTGAGGCTGCCGATCTTCGCGAAGTTCGTCTGCACGCGGTCGCTGCCCACCCGCTCGGGATAGGTGAGGGCGTATTGAATGGGCAGGCACATGTCGGGCGTGCTGAGCTGCGCAATGATGGAGCCGTCCACGAACTCGACCATCGAGTGCACCACGCTTTGCGGATGCACCACGACTTTCACGCGATCCATGCCGATGTCAAAGAGCCACCGGGCCTCGATCATCTCCAGGCCCTTGTTGAAGAGCGTGGCGGAATCAATGGTGATCTTCCGGCCCATGACCCAGCTCGGGTGTTTCAGCGCGCGCTCGACGGTGATGTCGGCAAAGGATTCCTTCGGGTGCAGCGCCTTGTCGCGGAAGGGGCCGCCGCTGGCGGTGAGCCAGAGGGCGCGGACGGAGGCGGGCGGCTTGCCGTCGAGACACTGGAAGATGGCGGAGTGTTCGCTGTCCACGGCGAGGACTTTCACGCCGTGTTTGCGCGCCTCTTTCATCACGGTTTCGCCAGCCATGACGAGGATTTCCTTCGAGGCGACGGCGATGTCCTTGCCCGCGCGGATGGCGGCGAGGGCGGGCTGCAACCCGGCGGTGCCCACGATGGCGATGAGCACGATATCCGCCTCAGGCATCGTGGCGAGCTTCAGCAGGCCGTCGTTGCCGGCGTGGACTTGCGCCTTGGTGCCGAGGGCGGCCTGGAGTTCGGTGGCCTTCGCCGGATCCGTGATGGAGATCGCGGCGGGCTGATACTTGAGGGTTTGCGCGAGCAGCAGTTTGGAGTTGCCGCCGGCCGCCAAGCCGATGATGCGCAGGCGGTCGGGCAGGTCATCAGCAACCTTGAGCGTGCTGGTGCCGATGGATCCGGTGGAGCCGAGAAGGACGACGTTTTTCATCAACTGGTTGTCTCTTAATCGTAATCTTACTCTTAATCCTAATCCTGGTCTGTGCTATCTGCGCGCCGCTGGGGAAGCAGATTACGATTAGGATTAAGAGTAAGAGCAGGCGGAGGCAGATTCAGTGCGTCAACACATGCCGCAGATAAAGATACATCAGCGGCGCATTGAACAGCAGGCTGTCGAGCAAGTCCAGAATGCCGCCGATGCCGGGGAAGTAGCCGCCGGAGTCCTTCACGCCGGCCTCGCGCTTGAAGAGGGATTCGATGAGATCGCCGATGACGGCCGCGACGCTGAGGATGACTCCGAGGACAAGCGCATGGGTGAGGTTCATTCCGTGCAGCCGCGCACCGGCGAAATGCGCGAAGGCGACGCTCGCCCCCGTGGAGATCACCACCGCTCCCCCGAAGCCCTCCCAGGTCTTCCCAGGGCTGATGCGCGGGATCATCTTGTGCTTGCCGATAAGCGATCCGGTGCAATACGCCCCGACATCACTGAACTTGGTCACCACGATGAAGTAGAGCACGTAGAACGTCCCCGCATCCCCGTGGGCACCACCGGGAAAGCGGAAAAACTCGATCTTCTGGATGAAGTTCAGCAGCCACGGCACATACATCAGGCCGAGCAAGGTGGTTGCCATCGCGACAATGCCATGGGGATTATCCTTGGCGATGAACTGCCGGATGCATAACCCGAGCACAAACACGATGAGGAAGCTCGTCTCGAAGTCATTCACGCGCGACGGCGAGTCGTGGATGCCGAGCTTGCCCGCGCAATGGAGAAAAGTGCCGGCGACCATGAGGAGCCCCGCCGCCATGCCGAACTTGCGGAAGCACACCAGCCCGCGCGCGCGCACCAGCCCGTAAAACTCGAACATCCCGCACGCGGCCAGGAGCAGCATGATCAGGATGAACACCACGTCGGAAATGGTCCGGTTGCCACAGAACAGCGCGCCAAGCACGACCGCCCACAAGGCGACCGTGCTGGCGAGGCGGCGGAGAAAGACCCTTCCCTTGGAGGGCGCGGCAGGAACGGACGACGGGGCGGCCGGTGACGGCGACTCGTTGGTCATGCGGGCACAGCGTAGCGGCCCGGCGGCGGCGGGGGAAGTTCAACCTCACCGCGGCGTGCACCCACGCCTTTGGGCTTTGTCACGCGGCGCGTTCGCGGCAAGCTCGTGGCGATGAACACGCGGCTGGACCAGGCTTTGGTGGCGCGCGGCCTCTCCGAAAGCCGCGAGAAGGCCAAACGCGCCATCATGGCCGGCCTCGTGCGCGTGAACGGCCAGGTCGCGCGCAAGGCCAGCGACACGGTGCGCGACGCCGACGCGCTCGCGCTTGATGCGACGGAGAAGTTCGTCAGCCGGGGCGGGCACAAGCTGGAACACGCCCTCGAACACTTCGGCCTCGCCGTGCGCGGGCTGACGGCGGTGGATTTGGGCGCGAGCACCGGCGGTTTCACCGACTGTTTGCTGCAACGTGGGGCGGCCTGCGTTTTCGCCGTGGACGTGGGCCAGGGCCAGCTCGCGTGGAAACTGCGCAATGACCCGCGTGTGGTCGTGCTGGAAAAGACCAACGCCCGGGAACTCACCGCGGCGAAACTGGCCGCCGCGCTCCCGGCCGCTGATGGCCGGCCGCCAGCGACCGTCGCCGTCGCGCTGGTCGTTGCCGACTGTTCGTTCATCTCGTTGCGGAAGATCCTGCCGGCGGCCGCCGCGCTCCTCGCTCCGGGCGGGCGTATCGTCGCGCTGATCAAGCCACAGTTCGAGGCCGGCAAGGCGGAGGCCGACAAAGGCGAAGGCGTCATCACGGACCCGGCGGTGCACGCCCGCGTGCTGGCGGAGCTGGAGACGTTCACGCGGGCGGAACTGCCCGGCCTTGCGTGGCGCGGCGTGACGGAGTCTCCGCTGCTGGGGCCGGCGGGTAACAAGGAGTTTCTCGTGTTGCTGGAGCAGGCGTGAGCCGGAGATTTCCGGCGTGCCGCCGGCAGGGCTTCGTGGTTTCCTCCCGCCGTGACCGACGAGCCAGTCATTGACCTGCACAGCGATGCCTACTTCATGGGCGAGGCGCTGCGGCAGGCCGCGCGCGCCTACGAGGCGGAGGAAGTGCCCGTGGGTGCGGTCGTGGTGAGGGGCGGGCGCATCATCGCACGCGCGTTCAACCAGGTGGAACTGCTCAAGGACGCCACGGCGCACGCCGAGATGCTCGCCATCACCGCCGCCGAGCAGGCCGTGGGCGATTGGCGGCTCAACGACTGCACGCTCTACGTCACCAAGGAACCGTGCCCGATGTGCGCCGGAGCGATCGTCCATGTCCGCTTCGGCCGCGTGGTCTTCGGCGTCGGGGATGCCAAAGGCGGCGCGGCGGGCGGCGCGTTGAATCTCCTGCAATTCCCCGGCCTCAACCACCAGTGCGACATCACGCGCGGCGTGCGTGAGGAGGAATGCCGGGCAATGCTGCTGAACTTCTTTTCCGACCGCCGGGCCGCAAACAAGGCCGCCAAGATCGAAACCCAAACGGAGTAGCCACAAAGCGGCGCAGAAGACTCAAAGCAGAGCAGCGAAAGAATCCCCTTCTTGCGCCTCTTTGTGGCCGACGCCTCCTGCGGCTCAACTCAAGGAGATCAGCGACACCCGTTCGTTCTTCTCGTTGCGGCTCACGCCCTGCGCCCGCGGGTCGAGCGTGGGCACGCCGTCGACGAGGAACCAGTAGCGATGGTGGCCGTTGGTCATCAGCACCTGCACCACCCAGTTACCGTCCGGCGAGCGCTGCATCGGGTGCGAAGTGGGGTTCCAATCGTTGAAGTCGCCCGCGAGGCAAACTGCCTGCGCATCCGGCGCGACGCAGAAGAAGTTCACGGGTTTGGTGAACGCCTTGTTCGAATAGGCCTTGCCGGAGCCGCCCGGCGCGAGTTTGTAGGTCGCCATGGTGTCTGACCGTTTTCCTCCGTGCCACACCAACGGGCATGGAGGCAACGCGCGGCAAATAATCATCCAATCACCGGTCGAACAAGCGTGAATTTTCCCGTTCCATCGGCGAGGGTCCCCCCATGTCCGTGGACCAAAACCATCCCGCGGCGGACGGAGCGCGCATTGATCGCGAGCGGCTGCAGCGCGCGCTCGCGCAGGCCCGGGCCGCGCTGCTGGCCGAGCGCGGCCCGCACGGACATTGGGAAGGCGAACTCTCCAGCAGTGCGCTCTCGACGGCGACGGCTGTGACGGCGCTGGAACTGTGGCGGCGGAACGCAAAGCCAGCGGACCAATCGCCCGCAGGCGCCGGCCCATCGGCCACTGGCGATCTGCAATCAGCAATCACTGCTGGCCTTCAATGGCTCGCCGAGCACCAGAACGCGGACGGCGGTTGGGGCGACACGACCTTGAGCTTCTCGAACATCAGCACCACGGCGCTGGGCTGGGCGGCCTTCGGCGCGGTGCCGGAGGCAGAGCAGCGTTGGCCGGAGGCGGTGCGGCGGGCGGAGGGTTGGTTGGCAGAAAAGTGTTCAGTAACCAGCAATCAGTGTTCAGACCCGAACACCTCCGGCAACCCTGCGCCAACTGAAAACTGGAAACTGAACACTGAACGCTCCACCCCACCGAGCCGACCGGACGGCAAACCCCCAACCCCCAAACCCAAACTCGAAACCAATCAGCTTATCTCTGCCATCATCGCGCGCTACGGCAAGGACCGCACCTTCTCCGTGCCCATCCTCACGATGTGCGCGCTGGCCGGGCGGCTGGGCGCAGGCAAAGCAGCTTGGCAAAAGGTCATTCAACTTCCCTTCGAGCTGGCCGCGCTGCCGCAGAAGTTTTTCGCCACGCTGAAATTGCCCGTCGTGAGTTACGCGTTGCCTGCGCTCATCGCCATCGGACAAGTGCGCCATCATCACCTGCCCACGCGCAATCCGGTGACACGATTGCTGCGAAACCGCGCGCGGGCGAAGACGCTCCGCGTGCTGGAGCGCATCCAGCCGCCGAACGGCGGGTTCCTCGAAGCCACGCCGCTGACGAGCTTCGTCACGATGAGCCTCGTGGGCTGCGGGCTGGCGGACCATCCCGTCGCGCGGAGGGGCGTGGACTTCCTGCTCAAGTCTGTGCGCGCGGACGGGAGCTGGCCGATCGACACCAACCTCGCTACGTGGGTGACGACGCTCGCGGTCAACGCGCTTGGCCCGAGCATTCACGAGGTGATGAGCGCCGAGGAGCGCGGGCGCATCCTCGACTGGCTGCTCGGCCAGCAATACCGCACGGTGCATCCTTACACCGGCGCCGCGCCCGGCGGCTGGGCGTGGACGGATTTGCCCGGTGGCGTCCCGGACGCGGACGACACGGCGGGGGCGCTGCTGGCGCTAAAGCAGCTTGATGACGGCAGCCCACGCGTGCACGAGGCGGCCATCGCGGGGGTGAAGTGGCTGCTGGACCTGCAAAACCGCGACGGCGGCATCCCGACCTTCTGCCGCGGCTGGACGAACCTGCCCTTCGACCGCAGCAGCCCGGACATCACAGCGCACGCTCTGCGGGCGTGGCTGGCGTGGTGGCCGTTGATAACTGGACCGCTCCAAGCCCGGCTAAGCCAAGCGGCTGCTCAGGCCGCAAACTATCTCACCAAATCTTGTGACGAGCTGGTCGTTATCCTACCGGGTTTTAGCAAGATATCGTGGGTGCCTCTTTGGTTCGGAAACCAGCATGCAACTGATGAAAGCAACATCAGTTACGGCACTAGCCGAGTGACGCTTGCGTTGCTCGAAATCGGCCAGTTTCGCAAAGCGGTTCCAGACTGGGGTTATTCTCAGCAATGGCTGAGAGGGTTCACAAAGCCCGCAATATTTCCCTGGGAAGAGTTCGCGGCAAATGTCGTAGCGACGACTTTGGGCACGATGAAGACTGCCGACGGTGGCTGGGGTGGAGGAAAATCATCCCATCCAGCCTCAACGGAGGAAACAGCACTTGTGACCGAAGCCATCAGCCTGCGGATACGTTTCCACCTACAAACGATGAGCACTTGGAATCCCGCACCAGATAAAAACTGCCGTGCGGACCTCCTTAAGCGATTTTTGCCAGACGTTGTGTCGGGCAGCAATTGGCTCCTCCGCCGTGTCGAAGACGGCACGTGGACGCAGCCCGCGCCCATCGGCTTCTACTTCGCCAAGCTGTGGTATTACGAGCGGCTGTATCCGATGGTCTTCACCGTCGCCGCGCTGGAGGCCGTCGCCCGGCTGGACGCGGCTGCGGCCAGCACTTGCCAAGCCGCGCCGGCCTCCCCACCTTCCCCGCGTTGATGAACGCCGACTACATCGCCCGCAAGGAACGCTGGGCACGCAAAATGGCCGGGCAGGAAAAGCCCGCTGTCCGTTCCGCAGATCGCCTGCCGCCCGGCCAGCGGCAGGTTCACAACTTTCCGGTGCTGGACCTCGGCAACCACCCCGAAGTCCCGCTGGACAAGTGGGAGCTCAAGATCCACGGCCATGTCGAAAACCCGGTCACGCTCAACTGGCAGCAGTTCCTCGCGCTGCCCCAGTTCACGGACACGAGCGACTTCCACTGCGTCACGACCTGGAGCCAGTTCGACATGGTGTTCAGTGGCGTGGCCTTCTTCACGCTCGCGGACCTCGTAAAACCGAAGGCCAGCGCCACCCACGTCTTTTTCAAGAGCCACGACGGCTACTCGACCAACAACCCGCTCGACGTGTGCCTCGACGATGACGTGCTCATCGCGCACACGTGGAACGGCCAGCCGCTGTCCATCGAGCACGGCGGCCCCGCGCGCGTCATCGTGCCGAAGCGCTACGCGTGGAAGGGCGCGAAGTGGATCCGTGAAATCACCTTCCTCGACCGCGACATCCTGGGCTTCTGGGAAGTGCGCGGTTACTCGAAAACTGCCGACCCTTGGACAGAAGACCGCTTCTCCTGACCCGCCATGAACCCCGCCGAAGCCGCCGACGCCATCAAGCAGACCTGCGACGAGATTTCGAAGGCCACGCTTAAACTGCAACCCGCCATCCGCGCCCTGGGCAACCCCGCCGCGCAGGACGAACTGCTCAAGGCCACTTTCGAGCTCACCAAAAACCTCGAGACGGTGAAGAAAATCGTCCGCAAGGCGGCCACCGGCTCGGGCACGCCACTGACTTGAGGCGGCTGACGCCGGCAGACGGTCGCGGCCGAAGAGCCAACTTTTTGTTCACTGGCATTCGGCTGAGCGAGGCGCCTAGAGTTTGCTTCCTGCGGCAAACTCCCCTAAAACCGGTCCATGCGATTCCCAGTCTTTCCGGGCCCGCTTCGCGCAGCCTGCGTTTTGGCCTTCAGTCTTTGCTTTACGGTGCAGGGTCAGCTGCCGCCCGGCGTCACGGACTCCCAAAAACCCGGCGACACGCCGACTTCCCCCGGCGAATCGCTGAAGAAGATCACTCTTCCGCCGGGCTTTCGCGCACAGCTTTTCGCCGCCGAGCCGCAGGTCATGCAGCCCATCGCGATGGAGTTCGATGACCGCGGGCGGCTCTGGGTGGTCGAGAACTTCTCCTATCCCGCGCTCAAGAAGAACAACGGCGTCACCAACCCCGCGCCCGACCGGATCGTCATCTTCAACGACCGCGATGGCACCGGTCGCAACGTGGAGCGAAAGGTGTTCCTCAACGCCGGCCGCAACGTGACCAGCGCACTGCCGGGCTTCGGCGGCGTATGGGTGTTGTCGCTGCCGGACCTGCTCTTCATCCCGGATGCAAACGGCGACGACGTGGCGGATGGCCCGCCCGAGGTGAAGCTCACGGGCTGGAACATCCAGGCGGGACACAACTTCGTGAACGGCCTCGCGTGGGGGCCGGACGGCTGGCTCTGGGGCCGGCACGGCATCACGACGAAATCCACCGTGGGCCGGCCCGGCTCTCCAACAAACGAGTGGGTGACGCTGGACTGCTCCATCTGGCGCTACCATCCGGTGACGAAGAAATTTGAAGTCGTCTGCCGTGGCACAACGAATCCGTGGGGCCTCGACTGGGACGAGAACGGCCAAGCGTTCTTCTCGAACAACGTCATTGGCCACTTCTGGCACGTCATCCCCGGCGCGTTTTACAAGCGCATGTTCGGCACGCACGAGAACCCGCATCTCTACGAGCTGATGGAAAGTTGCTCGGACCACCTGCACTGGGCGGGCGCGAAATGGCAGGACAGCCGCACCGGCGCGGAACACGCGGCGCTTGGCGGCGGCCATTCGCACTGTGGGCTGATGATTTACCAGGGCGACAACTTCCCGCCCGAGTGGCGCGGGCGGGCCTTCATGGGCAACATCCATGGCAACCGCGTGCTCTACGATGTGCCGTCGCGCAAAGGCTCCGGCTACACCGCGAAGCATGGTGACAACTTCCTGATGGCGAACGACCCGTGGTTCCGCTCGACGGTGCAAATCACCGGTCCCGACGGCGGCGTGTTCATCGCCGACTGGAGCGACCTCGGCGAATGCCACGACAGCGACGGCTCGTATCGCAGCAGCGGGCGGATTTACAAGGTCACTCATGGAACAACGATTCATTCGGTCCCTCCCCCACCGCTCAACTTGGCGAAGCTCTCCGACCGCGATTTGGTGGGCTTGCTCATGCACCGAAACGAATGGCATCGCCGCCACGCACAGCGCCTACTTCAGGAGCGAGCCGTAGCAGGCAAACTGGAGCGGGACACCTTGGTGACACTTCGTAAATACCATGGAATGACGGAGCGGCTCAATGGATGGCCTAACCAACTTCGTTTCCTCTGGGCCTTGCACGTCACCAGTGGGGCGGACGAGGCCTTACTCAAGGCACAACTCACGCACACGAGCGAGCACGCGCGCTGGTGGGCCATTCGACTGCTCACCGAGGACAAGCAAGTTTCCCCTGCCGTGCTGGCGAAATTCGTGACGATGGCGCGCGAGGACAAATCCGCCTTCGTCCGCCTCGGCCTGTCCTCCGCGCTGCAACGCCTGCCGGTGAACGACCGTTGGGACCTCGCCACTGCCCTGCTCGCCCACGCCGAGGACGCCGCCGACAAAGACCTCCCGCTGCTCACCTGGTATGGCATCGAGCCCGCCGTCGCCGCCGACCCGGCCAAGGCCGCACTGCTGCTCGCCAAGTGCCCGCAGCCGCAAGTGCGCCAGTTCATCACGCGCCGCCTGACGGCGAAGTAGCCGCCAGCTGAAGCCCCCCGCGCCCACACATTATGAAACCCAACAACGCCGCTGAGCAGGACTCTTCCCTCTGGCCCTTTGCACAACATGGTGAGCGGGCCGGGCTGAGGGGTTTCGTCGAGCGGACAGTTTTTCCCCTCAATGCGCGCCGGGAGAAGGCTTGCAGCGTGACGTCGGTTGGACTGGTCGTGATGTGGGCTTTCGCCGGCCTGCTGACTGCCCCCGCATTTGCCCAAACCTACGCCACGAACCTCTTCATCCACGCCCAACGCGGCGAGCTGCCCATCCTCATCACCGCACCACACGGCGGCTCGCTGGCCATTCCCGGCGTGCCAAAAAGGGTCGGCCCGGAAGGCGAGCGCAAGAGCGGCAAATTCGTTACGGCCCAAGACTCCCGCACCTTCGAGCTGGCGACGTCCGTGGCCAAGCGGGTCGAAGAAATCACCGGCAAGAAACCCTACCTCGTGGCCAGCAAGGCGCACCGGCAATATGTGGACCCGAACCGCCCGGAGAAGGAAGCCGTGGAACATCCCAAGGCTGCCGCCGTCCACGCCGCATTCCACGGGCAGGTGCGGGAATTCGTGGATGAGGCGCGGAAGAAGTTCCCCCACGGCGCGCTGCTGCTGGACATCCACGGGCAGTCGGCTTTTCCCGACACGCTGATCCGCGGCACGCAAAACGGAACGACCGTGATGCGGATGGTGGAGCAGCACGGGCTGGTTGCGTTGACCGGAGAGGCGAGCATCCTCGGCTTCATGGCGGCCAAGGGCGTGAAGGTCGAGCCGCCCAATACTCCGCCTGGCAAACCGCCGGAGCCCGGCGGCTACAATGGCGGATGGATCGTCCGCAGCTACGGCAGCCACACCACCAACGGCGTGGACGCGATCCAGTTGGAGTTTGGCTCCGCCCTCCGCGCGGACGTGAAGCGGCGCGAGGAGATGGCGAACTTGCTGGCTGAGGCCATCAAGGCCTACGCGGGGAAGCATCTGGCCAAGTAGCGCACCTCGCGCTTGCCCGACGCCCGTAGCCCGTGTTACCGGAAGCCGTGCCGGAAACTCGCCCCGCCTCCAATCGCCGCCGCCCGCCCCGCCGTTCTGAGCATGAAGGCGACGACGCGCCAGCTCCGGTGGCGGCTCCCGATCCCTTCGGTCGTTGGCTGAAGCTGGCCGCCTCGGTCATCGAGCATGCCTCCCGCGCCCATCCCGCCGACGCAGTGTTACGGGAGCATTTGCGCACCACCCGGGGCTGGACCAAGGCCGAGACCGCGCAGGCCAGTCAGGCGGTGTTTTCATTTTATCGCTGGGGCGGCTGGATCAACGGCGACCTGAAGCTGGAATCGCAGATCCGCTCGGCACTGGAGTTCGCGGACGAATTTGCCCGGCGGCCCCATGCCTTTTCCGATGCAGAATTGCTTGCGCGCACGCTGCCGGAGTGGGTCTCCGCCGCGGTGCCCGTCAGCGCCGCATGGGTGCGGGCGCTCCAGGGCGAACCAGCCCTCTGGCTGCGGACCAAGCCTGGCCGTTCCCTCTCCCTCTCGCAGGTGCTGGGGCACATGCGGCCCGGTCCCTGGCCGGATTCGCTGGCCTATGGCGGCGAGGAAAACCTGTTCCGCCGGCCGGAGTTCCATGCCGGCGAATTTGAAATTCAGGACATCGCCTCGCAGGCGGTCGGCCTCGCGTGTGCCCCCCAACCTGGCGAAACCTGGTGGGACGCCTGCGCCGGAGAAGGTGGCAAACTGTTGCACCTCTCCGTGCTCATGCAGGGCAAGGGCCTGATTTGGGCGAGTGACCGCGCCGAGTGGCGGCTCAAAAAACTCCGGGTCCGCGCAGCCCGGGCGCGGTGCTTGAACCAACGCACCAAGCCCTGGGACGGCAGCCCAAAGCTGCCCACCAAGACGCGCTTTGACGGCGTGTTGTTGGACGCACCCTGCAGTGGCGTCGGCACCTGGCACCGCAACCCCCACGCCCGCTGGACGACGACCCTGGACGACGTGCGGGAGCTGGCGGCCGTGCAGCTGCGGTTGCTGGATCACGTCGCCCCGTCCGTGAAACCGGGCGGCAAGCTGATCTACTCAGTGTGCACCTTGACCCGCGCCGAGACAGCCGAGGTGGCCGCCGCGTTTCAGGCCTCTCACCCGGAGTTCGCGCCGCTGCTGCTGACGAACCCGTTCCATCCCAACGAGACCCCCCAACCGCAAATGCTGCTCTGGCCCCAGGCGACGGGCGGTGGCGGGATGTTCATCGCCGGCTGGCGACGCAACTCATGATCCAGGTTCGACTCCACACCCCCGCCGGTTGGGCGCGCCTCGCGCTGGGACTTTGCCTGATGGCCCTCGCCGCGCGCCCGGACGTTGCCGTGGCGGCGGCCCCGAACGCGGCGAGAGAGGAGGTCCATGAATACACCGGGACCATGGAGCCGGGCCTGAAAATCGGGATGGGGCTGGCCTTCAGTCCGGACGGGCGGACGGTGAGGGGAACCTACTTCTACAACCGCTTTGGTCAGGACATCCGCGTGGAAGGCGAACTCACCAACCGACAGGTGACTTTACGGGAACATGATGCGCAAGGGCGGGTGACGGCGCGATTCACGGGCGAATTCCCGCCCCAAGATCCCAAAGGCCGGTATGGCGGCAGCCGGTTGGACCGCGAGGTGTTGATTGGCCGGTGGGAACGCACGGACGGCTCCGGCGCGCGGCCGTTCGAACTCGCGCTGGGCCACATCTGGTGGCGCGTGGGCGCGCAGAGCCGGTATGCCAATGCGGGTTTTGACGATGCCGGTGCCGTGGATGACTTCGCCCGCAAGTTCCAGGCCGCAGTGGTGAAACGGGACGCGGTGACCGTGGCTGCCATGGTGCAGTATCCCATCGAGGTCAGCCTGCGCGGCAAAAGGATGACGCTGGCGAATGCGGCGGCGCTGCGGCGCGAGTTCACCGCCGTGTTCGACCACGAATTCACCCGCCGCATTGAGGCCTGTGCCACAGCCCACCTGTTCAGCCGCAGCGAGGGCGTGATGCTCGGCAACGGGGAGGTTTGGCTGGCGCCGGCCCGCGAGCCGGCCGCGAAGTCCGGCACGGGGGCCGTCCCGCGGGTCGTGAGCCTCAACCGTCCGTAGCCCGACTACTTTGCGGGCGGGGCGGCGGTGCTTTGGCGAATGACCAGATCGGCGGCCAGTCGCTTGGACTCAAACTTTTCCTGCCGGAGCTGCGCCAGCATCAGTTCCATGGCGGCGACGCCGAGGCGAAACTTGGGCTGGCGCACCGTGGTCAGCGGCACGCGGAAATGTTCGCTGACGAGAATGTTCCCAAAGCCGGCCAGCGAAATGTCCTGTGGGATGCGCACGCCCTGCTTGAGCAGCAGGCTGCCCACCCCGATGGCCACGAGGTCGTTGACCGCCTGAATCGCGGTGGCATCGGTAGCCTCACCGGTAAACTGCACGGCGGCCTTTTCGCCCTCCTCAATGGTCGATCCCGCCTGGAAGATCAGCCGGTCATCGAAATCGACCTTGGCCTCGCGCAGCGCCTTCTTGTAGCCGGCCAAACGGTCGTGCGCCCACGGGGAAACCTGCGGTCCGGCGAAGAACGCAATCCGGCGATGGCCCAATTCGAGCAGGTGGCGGGTCACACTCGCGGACGCCGCTGCATCATCGCTTTCCACGCACGGGAAGCCGGCGCAGAACTTCGAGCGCGAGCCCAAAATAACTACCGGTGTGCCGCTGGCCTGCAGCTCTTCATAAACCTTCGCAGCAGCCTCAAGGCGGGACGCGGGCGAGATGAACAGCCCGTCCACACGGCGCGACAGCAGCCGTCGAATGCACTGCTCCTCCCGGGGCGGGTCGTTGTGCGAGTGCATGAGCAGCACCGCATAGCCATGCTGATAGGCCCACTCCTCGATCGCCATGATCATGCGGGCGTAAATGGGATTCGTCAGCGTGGGCAGCACCAACCCAAGCAGCCGCGTGCTGCGGGTGCGGAGGCCGGCGGCGGCGGCATCGGGCACATAGCCCATTTCCTCGGCCATCTGCTGGATGCGGGCCTTGGTGGCGATGGAGATGTCCTTCGCATCCCGCAACGCCTTGGAAACCGTCATCACGGAGACGCCGGCGCGATAGGCAATGTCTTTGAGGCGGACCATTCAGCTACGAGAGAGTTGTGATTGTTGCGGCTTGCAGCGGGTGGATGATGGGGAAAAAGGTGGAAAAAGAAAGGGTGAATTGCGCCGCGGAAGTCCGCCGGAAAGCATGAAATCCCCGAGTCTGGCCGGACCAACGGGGCCGCCCGCACCGGCGATGGCAGCCTGAATTTTTGTTGCTGCCTCCCGTCAACCCGGCCACGTTTCGAGCCCGTCATCATCATGCAAAACTCGTTGCTCAAGCCCCTCGTTCTCACCGCCGCCGCTCTGCTCGCAGTCCCGCTCTTCGCCGCCGATGCGAAGAAGGACGCCGCCAAGGATGCCAAGAAGGAAAAGGCCGCCCCCAAGCCCAAGCCCGCCGGCACGCAATGGGACCTCATGGACCTCGGGCCCTTCTACAGCGGCGGCCTCCAGGTGCCCGGCGAGAAGGGCGACATCTTCCGGCCCGCACTCAAGGGAATTTCCATCCGCGTCGGCCAGGACGCGACGGTCTGCTTCGACACCGAGCGCCTGCGCATGGCCATCGGCTGGCGCGGCGGCTTTCTGAAACTGCCCACGGGCCGCGAGGGCCTCGAAGGCGTGGCGTCGCCGGTCGGTGACGTGGTCTTCAAGTCCGATGTGCTCCCCGGCTGGGCCGATGCCAACGGGAAATTCACCGAACCCAAGCCGCCCGTGAAGGACGGCCGCGAGCTAGTCTCCTTCGGCCCGCTGCCCAAGGACTGGGCCAAGTGGCGCGGCCTCTACGTCCACGGCAAACAGGTCATCCTCAGCTACACCGTCGGCAAAGCCGGCGTGCTGGAACTGCCCGGCTACGACGCCGCGAGCGGCGCCTTCACGCGCACCTTCCACTTCGAGGGCGCGGCCCCGGCTCAGAAGCTCCTCCTCGCCACCGGCGCGGGCGACGCGCTCAAGGCCACCTGCTCCCTGCCCGATGCCAAGGTGGAAACTTCCCCCGAAGGCTGGCTCGTGGTGAATCTCCCCGCGCTCAAGGCCGGCACCACCTTCGCCGTCGCGCTCTCCCCCTCGGGTGCCGAGGCCAAGCCCGCCGCCGCGAACCTCCCCGCGCTCACCAAGGGCGGCGCGGCCCAGTGGAACCCCGTCCTCGAGACCGCCGGCACGCTCGGCAAGGCCGACGGCCCCTACACCGTGGACACCCTCACGCTCCCCGACGGAAAAGCGAACCCCTGGAACTCGTGGATTCGCACCAGCGGCTTCGACTTCTTCAAGGACGCCACGCGCGCGGCCATTTGCAGCGTGAGCGGCGACGTCTGGCTCGTCAGCGGCATCGACGACAAGCTCGACAAGCTCAAGTGGAAGCGCTTCGCCACCGGCCTCTTCCAGCCCCTCGGCCTCAAGATCGTGGATGAGAAGGTCTACGTGCTGGGCCGCGACCAAATCACCCGCCTCCACGACCTCAACGGCGACGGCGAGGCCGACTTCTATGAGAACTTCAACAACGACGTGGCCATCAGCTCCCACTACCACGAGTTCAACCTCGGCCTTGAGACCGACCGCGCCGGCAACTTCTACTTCAACAAGGGCGGCAACCTTGGCCCCTTCAAACACCAGCACCACGGCGTCGTCGTCAAGGTCTCCAAGGACGGCTCCAAGCTGGAAGCCTGGGCCAACGGCCTGCGCGCGCCCAACGGCCTGGGCATGGGACCGAACGACGAGCTGACTTCCTCCGACAACGAGGGCAACTGGGTGCCCAGCTCCCGCGTCAACTTCATGAAGGCCGGCGGCTTCTACGGCCACGCCCACACGGCGCACACTTCCACCCCGCCCACGGACTACGACAAGCCCCTCTTCTGGCTCCCCCACCAGGTGGACAACTCCAGCGGCGGCCAGGTCTGGGTCACCAGCGACAAATGGGGCCCCTTCCGCGGCGACATGCTCCACATGAGCTACGGCAGTTGCTCGCTCTTCAAAGTGATGAAGGAGGAAATCGCCGGCCAGGTGCAGGGCGGCGCGGTCCGCTTCCCGCTCACCTTCGAGAGCGGCATCATGCGCGCCCGGTTCAGCCCGCGCGACGGCCAGCTCTACGCCACCGGCCTCCGGGTCTGGCAGAGCAGCGGTGCCAAGACCGGCGCCTTCCACCGCATCCGCTACACCGGCAAGCCCGTCGCCATGCCCAAGGAACTCCACGTCCTGCCCACCGGCCTGGAAATCACCTTCACCAGCCCGCTCGACAAGAAAACCGCCGAGGACGACGGCAACTGGGCCATTGACCAGTGGAACTACAAGTGGACCGCCAACTACGGCTCCAAGATGTATTCCGCCAGCGAGCCGGACAAAGTCATCGGCGAGAACAAGATTGCGAACAGCAAGTTCGGCGGCGAAGACCTCGTCGTGAAGAAGGCCACCCTCCGGCCCGACCGCAAAACCGTCTTCCTGGAAGTCGAAGGCGGCGTGAAACCCGTCATGCAGATGCGCATCCGCATGAACCTCAGCGCCGCCGACGGCACGCCCATCAACCAGACGATCTACAACACCGTCAACAAGGTCGCGGCCAAGTAGCCGCATCCCTTGACCAGCCGCCCTGCCCTTCCCTCTCCCAGCGGGAGAGGGATAGGGTGAGGGAGCAAAGCCACGTTCATCCCGTCGGCGTCCGAATCCATCGCGACACAGCGGCCGTTCCCCCTCATTCCGACCCCCTCCAGCGGGGCGAGTCAGGCACCCCGCCCGGCGAATGCCGCATTCAGTCAGGCAAACCAATCGCCAAGCCGACTGAATTGGAAACCGAGCCATACCGGTCCGCATCACACTTGGAAAAATGCCGAGTGAAGCCGCAATGTTACCGAGCGAGGCTAGTTATGTCACCGTTAGGCAATCGTTTCCTGCCTTTTGTATAACTGGTCACGTCATTATCTTACCTATCTTAGTCGTTATTCTCGCTTTAGGGTTATTCCGGCCAGCAGGTAGCTTTATTCGGTCAACTGGTAAGGCCATTCGTCTCACCCATCAATCGCCACGGACAATAGGAAATGCCCCAATCGGCGCGCTTCACCCGGCGTGAGGTTCTCCGGCAGCTCCAAGGTCAACGGGGCGTCCGGCCGGAGCGGGAAGGTGTGGCGCACCCAGCCGGGACGGGGCGGCGCGGGCTGGTCGGCCGATGGCGGCGGGCCGCCGCGATAGTGCTGGGGCTGGAGGACGAAGGCGTCGCTCGCCAACGCATCCCGCAGGATGTGCGGGTGGACGGCCCAGACGAACGTGGCGCGGTAGACACGCGTTGGGTCGAGGAGCTGGCCCATGCCGCAGGATTCCAGGAGCCGGCAGAGCGTGACCACGGCCGTGAAGCGCGTGTCCCCGCCGGTGTCCTCGCCATAACGGGCCACCAGCGGACGCAGCGCGGTGCGGTGCCCGCGCACGCGGCCGCGCCGGATGAGGTCGAGGAAGGCGGGGAGGGCCGGTTCCGAGCGTGCGATGGCACGCAGACGGTCAAGGTCAGGGTTCATGGACGCACCGTGCCAAGGCGCGGGCGGCTTGTCCAGCGGGGCGGCGGGGTGCCCGTGCCGCTCCGGCTCCTGATCTTGATCCTGATCCTGCTCCGTGCTCCGCCCGCTCCCGAGGATGAGCAGGATTGGGATCAGGATCACGAGCAACGAACACCTCGCCACCCCCTGTGCCGAGGCGAAATTCCCTGCGACTGAGGCACCCTCCGCCCTGCTCTCCCCTGATGGGGTGAGGGAGAAGAGTCGCTGCGTTTCACCGCCTCCCACGCACCGAAATCATCTGCCCTGAATGCTCTAGCTTACCTTGGATGCTGGCGGTTGGCGCGGGCGCGCAGGCGGACCAGCCCCGGCCAACGGACTGCCCTCAGCCCGCCGCCAGCCCGAGGGTGCGACGGAAGGCCCCGGGGGTCTGCCCGGTGTAGCGGCGGAACACGGTGCTGAAGTATTGGCTGGAACCAAGCCCAACGGCCAGGGCGACCTCCGTGACGGACCGGCGCGGATCCGCCATGAGGACGCGCGCCCGTTCCACTCGCGCGCGCAGCAGGTAATCGTTGGGCGTCAGCCCCGTCACCCGCTTGAACTGCTCAAACAATCGCGTCCGGTTCACCCCCAGCCTGCGGGCGACCTCGCCCAGGCGGATTTTCTCGTCCAACCGCGTTTGGAAGTAGGCGGTCGCCGCCTGCACCAGGTCGTCGGGTTCGGCGCGCGTGGTGTCATCCACCTGCGCAGCGGCCTCGACCAGCAGTTCGCAGGCAAGCAGCCGGAGCCGCGCCGCCAGCAGGCGGTCGCGGGGGCGCGCCCCTACCGCTGGCACAGCCCGCACCAGCCGGGTGACCACGCGTTGCAGCTCGGCGCTGAAGGGATGCACGGAGGGCTGGCGGGGTTCCAGCCGTCGCCGCACCCATTGCCAGTCCGTCGACCCCAAAGCCGATGCCCCCGAGCCGGGCCGGCCGGCGGCCAGCACGGCTTGGACGATCATGCAGGGCGGACGCACCTCCGCGGCTCCCCGATGCGCCACCCCAGCCGGAATGACCAGAAAGTGCCCGCCCGGCACCTCAATCCGCGGGCAGCGGCGGGAACGGAACTGGTAGGCCGTGGCCCCGCGCAGGACGCACAGGATCTGCCCCCCCGCGTGGGCGTGCCATGGCACGAGCCGCGCAAGGTGGCGCGGCGTTGCGCCAATCTCGGCGATCTCCGGGAGCTGGAGCTGGTGGCCGGGCAGGATTTCCATGAGCTGTCGCGCGAGCCGGATTTGTTCAAAATCGTCCGGCCCACGATATCGCAAGCCGACCCCGAGACTGGCTGGTAGGTTGATGGAGTGCAACCCTCAGGTGGAGCTGATGTTTACCGCGCACTTGCGCTCGCGGAACAGCGCTCCACCTAGTTGCCGATGGCAGAAAACAACCAGATCAAGCACTGTTGACCATGAACTTGCATCCTACGCCGCCCCAGCGAAGCCAGGGCTTCACCCTCATTGAACTTCTCGTGGTCATCGCGATCATCGCCATCCTCGCCGGCATGCTGCTGCCCGCCCTGTCGAAGGCGAAGGCCAAGGCCCAAGGCGCCCAGTGCATGGGAAACAACAAACAGTTGGCATTGGCATGGACCATTTACCTCGGCGACAACGATGACCGCCTGGTGCCTTCGACGAACTGGCCCCCGATGTTCAGCGGAGGCATCGCTTACACGAATCTGACCTGGTGCACCGGCTGGATGCGGCCAGGAGCGGCCCAGAACACCACATTTGCCCCTGATTCGGCGACGAACTCCGCGTATTTCATGAACGCGCTGCTCGGCCGCTACATGGGAAGCGAGCGCGTGGTGCAATGCCCTGGGGATAAGTTTGCCCGTAACTCGAGCCAGCGATACGTCCGTAACTTCGTTCTCAGCGCCTACATGAGCGGAGGAGGTTACGGGCAACCGCTACGCACTCCCACGCAGTTCTACAACGAGGCCAACGGGAACATATTCATTTACCGCCGCTCGACAGACATGCGGAACTCGTCGGGCCTGATCACCTTCATGCACGAAGATCCCAACAGCATCGACGACGGCATGTTCAACACCTACATCGGGTTCCCGGGCGATGCTGCGAATGTGAACAACATTGGCAACCGGCCAGCTGCCTTGCACAACGGAGCTACTACGCTTGCGTTTGCTGACGGCCACTCCGAGAGCCACCGCTGGGCAATGGCGGTTCTGCCCGGGCAGGATAGCACTGGAACAACGGACCCACTCCCGGTGCTTCGCCCTCGCAACGACTCACGAGAGGACAATATCTGGTTTAAGTCACGGCTACACGACGGCTACCAGCCCTGATTTCGAGGTTCGGCATCAGGCAGTCTAGTGCGCCATTTTGATTGTTGCTGCAGGTTTAGCGGCCGAGTGACTTTGAACCGGATTTGTCGTTAGGCGCTCCATCTGGCGTCACCCGGGCTTCGGTGGACAGCTTGTAAGTGTGCCCGGTGGTGGAGGTCAATTCGGCCTCGATGAGATACGCGCGGTAGCCGGAGGCCGGCTTCTCAACATGGGCGGAGACCTGCCGCCCGGGATTGGACTTGAGTTCCGTCGCGCTCCACTTGTCGTTACGCAGGTCGCGGTCGGGGGAATCAGCCGTCCACAGCCGGAAAGTTTTAGCCGCTGGCGTGAGCGCGACGTCCAGCGTCGGCGCCTCATTTGCGCCGCCCTTGAGCTGCCATTTCATCTTCGGCAACGGCTCACGATCGGCGATCATCTGGAAAAACGCCGCCAGCGTCTGCGTCGCCTCCTTGCCGCCGGCCAGATCGTGCCCGGCGTTGGGCGTCTGGAACACCAGCTTCGGGTCGGGCAACTCGTGGAAGTAGTGCCGCAGCGCGTCCACGGTCCAATACGGATCGTTGGTGCCGAGGAGAAGGAGCTTGGGCAGCGTGTAGCTCCGCCGGTAGCTGAACGGGTCCACCCAGCCGCGCAGTTCGACCATGCGGGGATCGTCCATGCGCTCCACGAGGTTCAGCTCGGTGTAGTCGCCAATCTTCTCGCTCTGCTTGCCATAGACCTGCTGCGCCCACTGCGTCTGCGCCTTCATGTTGAGCATGTCGATGACCATCGGCGCGATGCCCGCGACGCGGGGGTCCGCGGCCGCCGTCAGCCAGGTGGTCCAGCCGCGCTTGGATGCGCCGGAGACGACGAAGCGCGCGGGTTTCGCGCCCCCGCTGCCGGCCACGAAGGCCTGCACGGCGTCAATCGCACGGACGGCGGACTTGGTCATGGGAAACAGCAGCGGCCACTCGCGGTCCCCGGTCTTGAGATACTCGCTGAAGGTGTAGGCGATCAGCGCGTCTTCCTTGCGCCCGTCGTAGAGCGGCTGGTTGGGCACCCGATTGACGGCTGCAGCCACCGCCCCCGCGCGCTCGGCCAGGGTTTTCATCAGGTTGAACAACTTGGACACATCCCCATCCCCGGTGATGAAGAGAAACGCGGCGTCCGGGTTCCGCACCTGAGGCGGACGCACCACGAGCACCTGATGCTGCCAGACATGCCCGCGCCACGTCTGCGAGGTGAGATCCAGCCGAGTCGCGGTGAAGCCGTCCACGTCCCGCTGCTCGGCCTGCTTCCAGGCGAAGGAGCTGTCGGGCTTGCGCACGTAATCGAGCAGGGCGTCAGCCGCGCGACCAGGCACGGCTAGGTAGAGGGCGAGGAAAATCAGCAGGTGAGCCAAACGCATGACGCATCGTCCCGCGCGCAAGCCGGGCGTCAAGGCGCTTTCCCAGGGGAAGGGGCGGGCTACTTCGGAGCCGGTGCCTTGGGCTTAACGGAGGCGGGCGGAACCGGCACAAGCCGGTTGGTTTCATCGAAGAGCGCCTTGAGCCGCGCGACGACTTCCGGATGCCGGTCGGCGACGTTCTGCTGCTCCGCAGGGTCGGCTTGAAGGTCAAAGAGCTGCAAGGGAGCGGAGGCAACGCCGGTGCGAACGCCGGGATGATCGCTCGGCTGGTATTGCTCGTAGGGGGCGAGGATGGTCACGCCGTCGGGACCGCGTTGGTCCACCCAGCGCTGGCCGGGTTTGTCTAAATTCAGGAACGGATCGCGTGGCTGGAGAACATGCAGCTTCCAGCGGGCGTCGCGGATGGTGGCGAGCGGGACGCCTTGATGGCCGAGGATGGCTGCGTGTGGGCTGGGTGCACCAGAAGTGAAGAGTGGCAAAATGTCGCGCCCATCAATCGTTCGGTCAGCGGGCGACGCGATGTTGGCAGCCTTCAGCGAAGTGGCGAAGAGGTCCATCATCACAGCCGGCGCGTGGCTGACGTGGCCGGCGGGGATTTTACCCGGCCAGCGCGCGAGGCACGGCACGCGAAAGCCACCTTCGTAGGTGCTGCCCTTCATCCCGCGCAGGCCGCCCGTGCTGCCGCCGAACCACGGGCCGTTGTCGCTGGTGAACATGACCAGCGTGCGTTCATCGAGGCGGAGCGCTTTCACCTTTGCCAGCACTTCGCCGACGCTCGCGTCGAGGTCGGCGAGCACGTCGCCGTAAAGGCCCGCGCCGGACTGCTTGTAAAACTTCTCGGTGGTGGCGAGCGGCTTGTGCGGCATGACCTGCGGGAAGTAGAGGAAGAAAGGCTTGGCCCGGTTGCGCTCGATGAAGGCCAGTGCGCGCTCGGTGTAACGCCGTGTGAGCGTGGCCTGAACGAGCGGATACTCGACGACGTTGGTGCCGTCCATGAGCTGGACGGGCCGCATGTCGTTGCTGTAGAGGATGCCGAGATACTCGTCGAAGCCCCGCCCGGTGGGCATCTGCGCGGGCGTCTTGTGGCCGAGGTGCCACTTGCCGACCATGCCGGTGGCGTAGCCGGCCCGCTTGAAGATCTGCGCAAGGGTGATTTCCGACGCGGGCAACGCGACGGCATCAGTAATTGGGCCACCGTCGGGCGCGGGGTTCGCCGTCATGCCGCAGCGGAAAGGGTAACGACCCGTCAGTAACGCCGCGCGCGTTGGCGCGCAGAAGGCGGCGGGCGCATTGAACTGCGTCAGCCGCGCGCCCTCGGCGGCCATGCGGTCGAGGTGCGGCGTCTTGAATTTCGGGTGGCCGTAACAGCCGAGGTCGCCATAGCCCAAGTCATCCGCGAGCATGATGATGATATTCGGGCGCGGCTCGGCAGCGGGGAGGACGAAAATCAGTCCGACCAATAGCAAGGCGAACAGGCCAGCCAAAGCGACGCGGCGACGAAGTGGCGAAGCTTTTGGACTGCGCCAGTCCTCTGGCGCTTTGTCCGAGCGCGTTGGCTGCAAGACCGTTGAAAAAGCGGCGGAGGGCAGCCGCACTCCAGGACGCTGGCGCGACACCGTGCAACTCTGGAATTCCGGCTTCGACCTCATTGCTTCCAGTCGCGCCAGATCCAGCGCATCGCCTCGGGGAAGAGCTGCGTGCCGTGAACGCTGCTGTGCACGCCATCGCCGAAGACGAACTTGTGGTCGTAGCCCTTCTCCTTCAGCGCGGCGGCCATCGCCTTGTTCGCCTCAGGCCACGAGCCGAACTGGTTCACGATGTCGTTGCTGCCGTCCTGCTGGAAGATGCGGATGGGCTTGCGCGGCGCGGCGCGGACCAGCTCGGGATACTTGTTACCGCCGCGGATGTTCGTGAAGCTGCCGACGGTGGTGAAGCACTTGCGGAACTCGTTGGGCCGCTCCCAGCAAACGGTCCACGCGCAGATGCCGCCGCTGCTGCTGCCGGCGATGCAGCGGCCGGCCGGGTCTTTCGTGAGGTTATACTTCTTGCCGACCTCGGGGAGAATTTCCTCCAGCAGAAACCGCGCGTAGAGGTCGCTCAAGGTGTCGTATTCCACGCTGCGGTTCGCCGCGGGCGCGGGCCGGCCATCGGGACGCTTGCGGGGCGGCTCGCCGGGCTTGAGCGGCTTGTCACCGGGCCGGATGAAGATGCCGATGGTCACCGGCATTTCCTTCTTGTGGATGAGGTTGTCGAAGACCGTCGGCGCCTTGTAGGAAACGCCGTCCTGGCAGACGAAGACACACGCGGGCGTCTTGCCGTCGTATTGCTTCGGCACATAAACGAAATACTTCCGCACCGTGCCGGGGTAAATCTTGCTGTCGTTCCACTCGTATTCCTTGACGGCGCCCTTGGGCACGCCCGGCTGTTCCTCGGAATCGGGCGTGAGCTTCTTGTATTGGTCGTCGGGCGAAGGCTCCTTCTTCTCGGCGGCAAGCAACGGCGCGGCAAGAGCGAGGCAAAACAGAGGAATGAGGAGCGTTTTCATGGGGAAAGTTAACCACGGATAAACACGAATTCACACGGATGCAAAGAGCCACTTCTAAGCTGACATTTATCTCTTATCCGTGTCCATCCGTGTTCATCCGTGGTTGCAATCATTTCTTCTTAGCCGCTGGCGGCGCATCCTTTGGTGGCGGGAGGAAGAACAGGTTGCCGTTCGCCTTGGTCTTGCGCGCGAACACTTGGTCCGCGCAGGTCACGTAAAGCACGTCCATGTTCGGCCCGCCGAAGCCGCAGCTTGTCATGAACTTGCCCGTCGGCTTGGGCAGCACGCCGCTCATGCGGCCGGTCGGGTCGAACACCTGCACGCCCACCGCGCTCGCCACGTAGTAACGCCCTTGCCGGTCGCTCGTCATGCCATCACCGGAGCTGCGTGTCTTGTAAACCGGCGAGCGGCCGTCGGGGCTTTTTGCGTTCGTGTCCACCTCCGTGCGCAACGTCATGTAAGGCTCCTTGTGCGTGAGACTGCCATCGGCCTCGATGCGCATCGCCCACACATGGACGCCCGCCGAGTCCGACACCGCAAGCGTCCCCTGGTCCGGCGACACCGTGATGCCGTTGGGCGCGGTGATGCCCGTGTCCACCGCGCGCTTCTCGCCCGTCTTCGGGTTCACGAAGGTGATTTGCTTCTTCCCCGTCTCGGTGAAGTAAACGTGTCCCTTGTGCGTGACCACCAAGTCGTTCGGCTGCACGTCCTCGGCCACGACGGTCTTTTTCCCGCCGGGGAACTCGAACGCCACGAGCTGCTTGTCCTTGCCCACGCAGGCGTAGAGCCGCCCATCCGGCCCCCACTTCAAGCCGCTGCATGAGGTGCCTTCGAGGAACTTCGACTTCGTCCCGTCCGGCGCGACCTTCCAGATCGCGGGCGGCGTGCTGCGCATGTCGCTGAAGTAGAAGTTGCCCTTGTCGTCCGCGCACGGGGCATCCGTGAAGGCGTGGCCCTCGGACACCAGCTTCCACCCCTCGCCCTCAATGAGCAGCATCGAGAGCGGCATGTCCTGGGAGTGGGCCTTGAGCGTGAGCAGCGCGAAGCCGAGCAACGTGAGCGTCCAGTGGTCGAACTTTTTCATGTGTGTCAGGGGAGTCTTCTGCCACGGAATCGGCGCGGAGGAAACACGTATCTTTGCAGCGAACGCCTTCAAGCTTGCTGTGGCCGCTGGCATTCCAGAAACTCGCCACGTTGCACCCCGGTTCATCCATGCGCCTCGCCTCGGTTCTCACGCCGTTGAACAAGCACAACCTCACGCTCGCCGCCCAATGCGGCGTGCAGGACATCACCGTGCGCTATCCGGGGGCAGATCTGGCGAAGCTCGCATCGTTGAAGCAACAAATCGAAGCCCACGGCCTGCGCCTCGCCATCGTGGAGGGCTACCTGCCCATCGAGCGGCTCAAGCTCGGCTTGGACGACGGTTCCGAACTGGCCGCGATGAAAGCCCTCATCCGCACGATGGGAGAACTCGCCATCCCCCTGCTCTGCTACAACTTCATGGCCGGCACCGACTGGGTCCGCACGCGGCTGGACGCACCTGAACGCGGCGGCGCGCGCGTCACGGAGTTCGACCTCGCAGCGGCGGAACGTGCCGTTTCCCTGAGCGCCACAGCCAATACCATCGCCGCCGACCGCATCTCAGCGGAGCAACTTTGGGGGAACCTGGAGCAGATGCTGTGCGAGCTGGTGCCGCTTGCGGAGGAATGCGGCGTGTTCCTCGCCATGCATCCGGACGACCCGCCGCTGCCCGCGTTCCAAGGCAAGGCACGCATCATGAACGCGGTCGAGAACTTCGAGCGGCTCGTGGGCCTCGTGCCCAGCGCGCACAACGGCATTTGCTTTTGTCAGGGCACCTTCGCTGCGATGGGCGTGGACATCCCAGCGACCATCCGCCGGCTTGGCCCGCACATCAGCTACGTGCACTTCCGCGATGTGCGGGGCACCGGGCCAGCGCACTTCATCGAGACCTTCCACGACAACGGCCCGACGGACATGGTCGCCGCGATGGCTGCGTATCGCGAGGCGGGCTTCGCCGGCCCGATGCGGCCCGACCATGTCCCACAACTCATCGGTGAGGACGACGGCGAACCGGGCTACACCATGTTGGGCCGGCTCTTTGCCTACGGCTACATGCGCGGTTTGATGCAGGCAGCGGAGAAATTCGTCCGAGTTCCCAGCCAATCCTGAAGCGCACGCCCGACACCCACTCCTCATGTCCTCGGATCATCCCACGAACGTCCGCCACCGCATCATCGCCGTCAGCATGTTGATGGCGTTCATCCTCTACCTCGACCGCATTTGTCTCGCTGAGATCGTGAAGTCGGCGTCGTTCAAATCAGACGTTCCGCTGTCGAAAGAGGAGATCGGACGCATCCTCGGCGCATTCTTCTTCTCCTATGCCCTGTTCCAAGTCCCCACCGGCTGGGCCAGCGACCGCTTCGGCGCGCGCAAGATGCTCACGGCCTACATTGTCCTCTGGTCGGTGTTCACGGGCATGACCGGCCTCATGTCCAGCTTCGCCGGGCTGCTCGTTATGCGGCTGCTCTGCGGAGCGGCGGAGGCAGGTGCCTATCCAACCAGCGGCGCGATCATTCGCCGCTGGATTCCGTTGCAGGCCCGCGCGCGGTCCAGCGCGTTGGTCGCCTTCGGCGGACGCATTGGCGGAACGCTCGCTCCGTTTCTCACCGCCTGGATGGTGATTGAGCTGGGCCACTGGCGGCGGCCGCTCTATGTGGACTGCGTTGTGGGTTTGATCATCGCCGCGCTCTACTGGCACATCGTCCGCGATCGGCCCCAAGAACATCCCGACTGCAATGAGGCGGAGCGCAAGCTCATCGGCGAACCGCCAGTGGAGAAGCCCATCCCCACCGGCGAGCTGCTGGGCATGCTCGGCGCGTTCTGCCGCAGCCGGAACCTGTGGCTCAACGCCGCCGGCCAGATGCTGGTCAACATTGGCTGGGCCTTTCTTGTGACCTGGCTGCCGACGTATCTCAAAGAGCAAGAGCACGTCGAGGACTTGCAGGGCGGGCGGATGGTTACGCTGGTGCTCGCGTTTGGCATGTTCGGACAGCTCGCGGGCGGCTGGGTGGCCGACTTGAGCGTGCGGCGGCTGGGCCTGCGCTGGGGGCGCGTGCTCCCGATGAGCCTCTCCGGCTTGGTGGCGGGCGCGGCGTATGTGGTCTGCCTGCAGCTGGATTCGGCTTGGGGCGTAGTGGCGTGCTGCTGCGTCGTCTCCTTTGCCGTGGACATGGGCAACCCGGCGATCTGGGCGTTCATGCAGGATGTAGGCGGCCGTGCGACGGCGGCGGCCTTCGGCTGGGGCAACATGTGGGGAAACTTCGGCGCGTCGGCCATCTCGATGCTCGTGCCTTACATGCTCGAGCTGGGCAAGCAGGGCGGCACCGGTCAGCGCAACGTGTTCCTGTTGTGTGCCGGCTCGCTGTTTCTCTACAGCGTGATCGTATGGGGCATCGATGCGACGCGGCCCGTGCTAAAGCCGGACGCGAAATAGGCATACGCCGTGAAGCTCAGCGATTTGTAATTAGGCAGTTGAGCTCGTCTACGTTTTGGAAGGAGCGTTTGCCCAAGAGAGAAAAGCGCGGATGATTTCTTCCAACATTAGCGGCCCCCCGTGTCCTTGAAACTTGGCGTCCTCGACTTTGCAACTCATCCAGTCGCGTTCGTGTTCCATCCGCAGCTCAATTGCCTCGAATGGCTTGCCCTCCAGCAAAGTTCCTTGAAGTTGAATCCGAACACGCCAGCCCGGGTTATCCAGCGTGTCAATGCAGACGCCGAAATCGTGCTCCCAGTCGCCGTCACATTGAGAGTAATACCATTTTTGCAGCTCCTGGATGGCACTCATGTTCATAAGCCTGAGACGCGCTGCAGTTACGATTTGCCGTTCATTTCTGGCTTCGCTTGCGAATCAAATAGACCGGGTGCTCATCCAGCAGGTTGAAGTGGATGCCCTCAATGCGCTTGGGGTCGAAGAAATTTACCCCGGAGTAAAAATACAGGGGCGCGATGGGCAGCTCGTCGCGGATGAGGATCAGCTCGGCCTGCTGGAGCAAAGCCTCGCGCTTTTTGGGGTCGGTCTGGCGGTTGCCCTCGCGGATCAGCTCATCGTAGCGGTCGTTTTTCCAGCCCGTGCGGTTGTTGCCGTTGTTGGCCATGAACATGTCGAGGAACGTGTTCGGGTCGTTGTAATCGCCGATCCAACTGCTGCGGCTCAGGTCGTATTCCAGCTTGGATTGTGCGGCGAGATACACTTTCCACTCGGTCTGGCGCAGCTCCATCTTGATGCCGAGTTCCTTCTGCCACATCGCCTGCAACTCGACGGCGATCTGCTCGTCAGTCTTGCCGGTCTTGAAGAGGTATTGGAACGGCGGAAAGCCCTTGCCGCCGGGAAAACCCGCTTCGGCCAGCAGCTTGCGCGCAAGCTCCAGATCGCGGCCGAGCCCCTCCGGCGGCTGGTAAATGACCATGCCCTTGGGCGTGAAGTGCGAGGCAACCTTCTCGCCGCTGCGCGTGATGTTCTCGACGATGCGCTGCTTGTCCACCGCGAGCGAGAGAGCCTTGCGGACGCGCGGATCATCGAACGGCTTGCGCGTTACGTTGAAGCGCACGAAATAAGTGCCGAGGTAGTCGAAGAAGTGGCAGTCGGGCCGTTTGCGGAGGGCGTCCATCAGCTCGTTGGGCACGAGATTCTTGTCCCAGATCACGTCGGCTGCGCCGGTCTCGTAGAGGTTCAACGCGGTGTTGGCGGAATCAAGCGGGAGAAAGTCCACCACCGCACTGAGCACGTTGGCCGCATCCCAGTGCCAGGGGTTGCGGCGCACGCGGATCTTGTCGTTCACGCGCCAGTGGTCGAGGAGGTAGGGACCGTTCACGGGCAGCGGCTGCGTCATCAACCAGCGGTCGCCGTGCTTCTCGATCCAACCGCGCGGCACGACGGCCATCGTCGGAAACGCGACGAGATCGAGGAAGAACGCCGTCGGCGCGATGAGTTCCACGCGCACCGTGCTGGGGTCCAGCGCGCGGACGGCGACATCTTCCGCGGTGAAGGGCTTGCCGGTCGCCGCATTGGTCCGGCCCGTGTTGTATTCCTCGGCGTGCTTGATGAAGTAAAGTTGCCCCGCGTAATCCGCCGCCGTGCCCGGATCAAGTGCGCGACGCCACGACCAGACCACGTCCTCCGCCGTGATAGGCTGGCCGGTGGACCACACGGCGTTACTGCGGAGGTGAAAGGTGTAAACCGTGCCGTCGGGCGAGATGTCCCAGCGGTCCGCGAGTGCGGGAACCGGTGTGGCGTTGGTGCCCTCCAACCGCGTGAGTCCCTCGTAAAGACACTTCACCACGCGCATGTCCGGCTGGCCCGTGATGATGGCCGGGTCGAGCGACTCGGGTTCCGCGCCGTTGATGATGGTGAGGTCGGCGGGCGGCTCGGAGCGGGAGCAGCCGACCAAACCCAGTGTCAGCAGCAGGCCGAGGAGGTGCGTCAGCGCGAAACTCCTGCCCGTGATCCTGATCCTAATCCTGCTCCAATCGATTGACGGGAAAGGAACAGAATCAGGATCACGAGCAGGAACTGGAAACCGAAACGCCCTTGGAGGCATTCCAAGGGCGTGTTTCGCGGACGGCATGACGCCGAAGTTATTTTTTCGCCGGCGCGTTTGTCGAGGGCGCAATCTTAACCGCCGGGGCCGCGTTGCTGACGATGGTCACCTTCGGCGCGACGGCATTGGTCACCACTGGCAGGTTGGTGGCCACCGCATTTGACAGGATGGAAGACGGGGGAGGGACGGCGGCAGGGGCGGGCGGGGTCACGGTCGGCGGCGCTGACTTGGTCGGAGGAAGCACCGAGGCCGCGCCTTCCTTTTTCAACTGTTCGCGCACGCCGCTGGCAGCCTTGCGGGCCTGCCCGCCCATCACGTAAAGCACCAGGCAGAGCGAGAGGAAAACCGCGGCGGCATACTTGGTCATCTTCGTCAGCGCGTTGCCCGTGCCGGCACCGAACAGGGCGTCAGTGGCACCTCCGCCAAAGGCTTGGCCGACACCGGCCTCCTTCTTGGGCAACTGGACGAGGATGAGCAGAATGAGGAAGAGGCTGTCCAACACGAGGACAGCGGTCAAAAGTCCGGCAACGAAACTCATAGTTTTGGTCGTTTAACGGTCAGCGGTCAGGTTCAGATGGAATTCTTAATGATGTCGGCGAAGTCCCGCACGGTCAGCGACGCGCCCCCAACGAGGGCTCCGTCCACGTCCGGCTGGCTCATCAACTCACGGGCATTGCTGGGCTTCACGCTGCCACCGTATTGAATGCGGACCCGGCGGGCGGTGGCCTCATCAAACATCGCGGTCAGCACGCGGCGGATGAACGCATGCACATCCTGGGCCTGCTGCGAGGTGGCGGTCTTACCGGTGCCGATGGCCCAGACGGGCTCGTAAGCGATGATGGTTTCCTCCAACTGCGCCTTGGTCAGCCCGGCGAGGCTCCCGCGCACCTGGGTCTCAACGACCTGTTCGGTTTTTCCGGCTTCCCGGTCTTCCAGCTTCTCGCCCACGCAGACAATGGGCTTGAGCGAGGCAGCCAGCGCCGCAGCGGCCTTTTTCGCGATGAGCGGATCACCTTCAAGCTGGAACTGCCGGCGCTCGGAATGGCCGAGAATGACGTAGCGCACCAGGAATTCCTTGAGCATTCCGGCGCAGATCTCACCGGTGTGCGCGCCGAAGTTGTTTTCGCTCATGTTCTGCGCGCCGAGCCGGAGGGTGGAGCCTTCGATGGCCTTGGACACCGACTCCAACGCGGTGAATGGGGGGCAGACGACGATGTCCACTTCCTTCACGCTCGTGAGCTCGCGCTTGAGGCCGTCCACGAGGGCCAGCCCCTCGGCGACGGTTTTGTTCATCTTCCAGTTGCCGGCGATGATGAGTTTGCGTTCCTTGTCCACAGCAGAAAATGGGGTTGAGGTGTTAAACGGGAGATCGGTTAATTGTTGGTCAACGCCGCGACGCCGGGCAACTCTTTGCCTTCGAGGAATTCCAAGCTAGCGCCACCGCCGGTGCTCATGAACGTCACTTTGTCGCCGAGGCAGGCCTTGTTCAGCGCCTTCACGCTGTCACCGCCGCCGATGATGGTCTTCGCGGCGTTCTGCTGTGTGGCGTCCACAACCGCACGCGCGACGACGTTCGTGCCTTCGGCGAAACGCTTGTCCTCGAACATCCCCATCGGGCCGTTCCACAGCACAGTCTTGGCACCGCGCACGATATCCGCGTAGCGCGCGGCCGTGGCGGGACCGATGTCGAAACCCTCGTCAGCATCCGCGATGTCCGCGCCGCTGTTGACCTTCGGGTTGGTGAACTCGAAGACGGGTTTGCCCTTCTTGTTGAGTTTGCCGGTATCCACGGGCGTGGCGACGACGTTGTCCGTGGGCAACAGGAACTTCACGCCGCGGTCGGCGGCCTTGGCAAGCGCGCGCACGGCGGTCCTGGTCGCATCCGGTTCGACCAGCGATTTGCCCACGCCGTAACCCATCGCGAGCTTGAAGGTGTAGGCCATCGCGCCGCCGATGAGAATCGTGTCCGCCTTCTCCAGGAGCCGGTCGATGACGAGGATTTTGTCCGACACTTTCGCGCCGCCGAGGATGACCACGAACGGGCGCGCCGGGCTTTCCAGCTCGTCGCCCAAAAACTTGAGCTCGCGTTCCATGAGCAGGCCCGCCGCGCACTGGCCGCCGCGCTGGGAGACGATGCGCGCCACGCCCTCGGTGCTCGCGTGCGCCCGGTGCGCCGCGCCGAAGGCGTCGTTGACATAAACGTCCGCGACCTTCGCGAGCTGGGCGGCAAACGCGGGATCATTGGCCTCTTCCTGATCGTAGTAACGGGTGTTCTCCAGCAGGAGAATGTCGCCTTCCTTCAGCAGTCCGGCGGTCTGCTCGACCTTTTCACCGATGCAGTCGTCCACGAAGGCCACGGGCCGGTTGATGAGGTCCGCGAGCTTGGCCGCCACGGGCCGGAGCGACATCGACGGCTCGCGCTTGCCCTTGGGCCGGCCGAGGTGGGCGGCGAGGATGATCTTCGCGCCACCGGCAATGAGCAGGTCAAGGGTCGGGAGGGTTTCCTTGATGCGGGTGGCATCGTTGATGACCATCTGGCCGTCTTTGTCCTCCATGGGGACGTTATAGTCCACGCGCACGAAGACGCGCTTGCCACGCACATTCAGGTCTCGGATGGTCAGTTTCGCCATAAAGAGACGCGGAGCATACTGGAGGGCCAGAACCAGTCAATTCGGGGTTTTGCCCGCCGGCTTTCTGTTTGCCAAGGCCTGCCGCGTCCCCTTCCCTATCCGCACAACATGAAAGACACAGTGCGCATTGGCATCATTGGCGGCGGCTTGATGGGACGTGAGGCGGCGAGCGCGTTCGGACGGTGGTTCGTGATCGAGGATTTCCCCGCGCGGGCGGAGCTGGTGGCGGTCTGCGACCTGCAGGACAAGCTGCTGGACTGGTTCCGCAAGGTGCCCACGGTCAGGCTGTTCACCAAGAATCACAAGGAACTGCTCGCCTCGCCGGACGTGGACGTGGTGTATGTGGCCGTGCCGCACAACCTCCACGAGGCCATCTATCTGGACGTGCTCGCGGCAGGCAAGGATCTGCTGGCGGAGAAGCCCTTTGGCATTGATCTGCGCGCGGCCCGCGTCATCCGGGACGCGGCGGCCAAGTCCGGCCGGTTCGTCCGGTGCAGCTCGGAATTCCCCTTCCTGCCCTGCACGCAGCGGGTCATCGCCGCGTGCTCGGGCGACGCGCTCGCCAAGCTCGGCAAGCTGCTCGAAATTCATTCCTGCTTCTGGCACGCGAGCGACCTCGACCCCACCAAGCCCATCAACTGGAAACGGCAGAACAAGTTCTGCGGCGAAGTCGGCGTGATGGGCGACCTCGGCATGCACGTGGCGCACGTGCCCTTGCGGCTGGGCTGGAAGCCCAAGCGTGTCTTCGCGCAGCTCCAGAAGATTTACCCGCAGCGGCCCGACGGCAAAGGTGGCATGGCCGCGTGCGACACCTGGGACAACGCCCTGCTGCACACAGACGTGGACATCGGCGACCAGCGCGACATCCCGATGCGCCTGGAGATGAAGCGCCTCGCCCCCGGCGCGACCAACACCTGGTGGGTGGAAGTGCTCGGCACCGACGGCGGCCTCCGCTTCAGCACGGCGGAGCCGAAGAGCCTGTGGACCTTCGCGCGCGGCAAGGAGCAGGTGTGGCAGCGCGTGGACCTTGGCCACCAGGTCCCCTTCCCCGTCATCACCGGGGGCATCTTCGAGGCCGGTTTCCCCGATTGCTTCCTGCAGATGTGGGCGGCCTACATCGCCGAACGCAACGGCTTCCTCAATGGCCGCTTTGGTTGCGCCACGCCGGACGAAGCGGTGCAAAGCCATGAAATCTTCGCCGCCGCGCTGGAGTCGCATCTGGGCAGGAAGGTTGTGACTTTGGCTTGATCGCCTGCATCGCCACCTCCGCCCGGGTGAACGCCCCGCGCCTAGTTCGCTTCGCGGGCTGGCTGCTGGTCGTCGCGGCCCTCGGCTGCACCACGACTTCTACCGTGGCCACGCGCCGGCAGGAAAAGGCGGCAGCCTACGCCGCACTGTCCGCCGAACTGCGCGCCGCCGTGGACGAGGGTCGGCTGAAAACCGGCATGAGCGAGGCCGCCGTTTATATTGCCTGGGGCAAGCCCGCCCAAGTGCTGCGCAGCGGGGATGCGACCGGGGAGCGCACGGTCTGGCTGTATCACGGCACCACGTCGGACAACTACCTCGTGTGGCGTTACCAGACCATGCTCCGGCCGGATGGCTCGACGTTTCTGGACCGGACCTTGGACCGCAGCCTGGACGTGCGCGAATTCGTGGCGGCGGAACTCACGTTTCAGGCGGGCAGCTTGACGTCGTGGCGGACGCTGGCCCAGCCGCCTACCCGCACCATTTTTGTGACGCCGGGACTGTAAGCGACCGCCCGCGCCGCTCGGCGCACCAGGGAAACGAAACCGTCACTTCGAACGGTGCACCTTGAAGCTGCTGGCGTGCGACTGGGTGGATTCGGGATTCCACTCGGCCAAGCTGGCTTTGGCGGTGGCAGCCGCGTCAGGCGGGGCCATGAGCGCAAGCTGCTCGACCTGATGCATCATGGCGGAGAGGTTCACGTTGGCCTTGGAGAGCTCGAACTGGGCTTTCTTCAGCTCAGCTTCGAGACCATGCAGCCGCGCCTTGAAGACAACGGCGACATAAACACCCAGCACGAGGATTAAGGCCGAGATGCCCGTGCTGATGGCGGCGATGAACATGAGCCCGCCGGAGCCCGGGCTTTCGGCCGCCGGGGCGGCTGCAACCGGCCCCGGTTCGCGCGGGCGCACCGGTTCCGGCTCCTTTGAGCGAGGCGCGTCCGTGGCAAAGCTGGGCGGAATCACCGCCTCTTTGCCGGTAGGCGGCAGGGTGAAAATATCCGGCGTGGGCGGGGCGGGTTGAGGCTCTCGGGCGGGAGGTGTAAACGGCGGTAACGAAGCCTCCTTCGGCTCAGGCGCGGCGGCCTTGGGAGTGCTGGGCGGCGTGACGGGCCCGTTGGTGGGTGACACGGCCGGAGACGGCGCGGGAGTCGTCATGTTCGGAAGGACCGGAGCCGGGAGCGGTTCCCGAAATCCCGCATTTGAAGCGACACTCGCGGCGGGCGAACTGGGAGCCGGCGAGGCCCCAAGGCTGAAGGCATCAGCCCGCGGCGCGGCTCCGGTGTTCGCGCCGGGCGACTCCGGGTTGGCGGTGCGGGCGGCCGCCATCGTCATCGGTGACTGTGGGATGGGCGCTGCCGAAGCCGCGTTCGGGCTGGCGGAACCGCGGGTGACCTGCGCCAGATATTGCACGGCGGGCTCATACTGCTGGGCTGCGGACTTCTCGATCCAGTCCCGCCCCTCGGCTTGGCTGCGGTCGGTTCCCTCGCCGGCCAGCAACGCGCGTCCGAGGGCGAACTGCGCGTCCGGCAGGCCTTGCGCTGCTGATTTGCGGAACCACTTCACCGCCGTGTCCAGTTCCTGCGGCACGCCCTCCCCTTCCTGGTAGAGACGGCCGAGATAAAACTGGGCGGTGGGGACTTCCTGATAAGCCGCCTTGCGCAGCCATGACACAGCTTCCACGAGGTTGCGCTCCACCCCCTTGCCACTCAGGCACGCCAAGCCATAGCGCGCTTGGGCTTGGGCATCACCTTGGATGGCGGCCCGGCGGAACCACTCCGAGGCGGTGCGCAGGTCAAGCGGCACGCCCTCGCCCTTGGAGTAGCAGATGCCGAGATTGTATTGCGCATCGGGCAGTCCCTGCTTGGCGGCGCGCTCATACCACTTCACCGCCTCGTTGAGGCTCTTCGGTAGACCTTGGCCGGCGTCATACAGGATGCCCAGCGTGTATTCGGCCACGGGATCCCGCTGTTCCGCGGCGCGGCGGATCCACTTCACGGCCTCGGTCAGGTCCGGCTTGGCGCCTTCGCCCGTGAGATAGGCATTGGCCACGAGGCGCTGGGCGATGGGATCACCTTTTTCCGCGGAGGCCAGCAACTCGGCAAACGAGCGGCCAGACAGCCCGGTCATCGGCGAGGGAACGGCCGCCGGCGAGAGGATGATCGCGAGGGATAATGCCAGCGCCCCCCACCAGAACGATGCAAAGGGCAGGCGATGAACAGGCTGGAGCGGTCGGTTCATAATCAGGCCCACTCCGGCGTTCGCTGCTGCCGGGGAAAACTTCCTGAGGGCCAAGCGCGGGCATCGTGGGAGCCGACCTCCACAGTGTCAAGGTCCGGCATGGCGCATCTCAGACTTGGACGGTCAGCAGCGTGAGGCCGTGCTGCCGAACCAGCCGCTCCACCTCGTCCTGCTCCAACAGCAGCGTGCGCCCGCACTCGAAGGCGAGCACCCGCACCCCGTTGCTGGCGCACACTTCGAGAGTGCGGGGCCCGACGCATGGGATGTCGAAACGCAAATCGTGCTGCTCCTTGGCAACCTTCACGGCCACCGCCCCGCCTTCCTTGCCGGCCAGTTCCCCGCCCCGGGCAAGCGCCTTGTCCGTGCCCTCGAATCCCTCCACCGCCAGGACCGTCCCGCGCTTGACCACGACGGTCTGGCCGATTTCGAGGCGCGAAACCTCCTTTGCGATGCGAAACCCAAAGCCCACGTCCGCGGCCTCCGCTTCGCTCAACGCCCGGCCAAGGTGAAAGCCCGGCCCGGCCATGAGCGGTTGCAGCCACGGCAAGGCGGAAATGAGCTCCACGCCGTCCTTCTTCAGCTCCTCCGCGATGCCGCCAAAGATGGTGTGGGCGTTCTTCTCCTTCAGCCGCAGGAGCAGCGCCACGGCCCGCAGGTCTGGGCGGAGGTCAAAGAGATTCTTTGGCGCAATCTGCCCGGCCATGACGCACTGCTTCACGCCCCGGTCGGTGAAGGCGGCAATCATCTTCCCCAACTGCCCGACGCGCAGCCACACGATGTCGTCCACCAGCTTCGCCAGCGCGGGATCCGTCTCGCCCTCGAACGCGACTGCCACGAGGCGCGTGATCCCCATGGTCCGCGCCTGCCGTGCCAGCAGCAGCGGCAGCGTGCGGTTCCCGGCGATGAGCCCAAGCGTCTGGATGGTGGCGGACACGGAGCCAGCGTAGCGGGCGCGCGGACGGATGTCAGGCGGGGAAAATCAGAGGAGCAGAAGTGGAAGCCAATTACCCCCTCTCACCCCCGCGCCTACTCTTGATCCCGCTCCCGCTCCGGCCAGTTGCCTTCCCGCACCGGCTTGCGGCTGGACACCCGCGTTTTGCCTCCGTATCACTCCCCCACGATGAAAGCCCTTTTATCCGCCGTCCTAGTTGCTTGGTTCACTCTTCCCGGTATCGCCGCGCCGGCGAAGGCCCCGACCATCGTGCTGGTCAGCGGCGAGTTCGAATACAAGTCCGCCGAGACGCTGCCGGGGCTGAAGCAGAAACTCGAAGCGCAGCTCGGCGCCAAGTGCGTGTATCTGGCGCGGCCCGCCGACCCGAAGGCGCAGACCATCGCGGGCCTGGAGGCGCTCGACACCGCCGACCTTGCCATCCTCTTCATCCGCCGCATGACGCTGCCGGAAGAGCAGCTCGTGCACTTCAAGAAGTTCGCCGCCTCGGGCAAGCCCATCATCGGCCTGCGCACGGCGAGCCACGCGTTCGAGAACTGGAAGGAGTGGGACCGCGAGGTGCTCGGCGGCAACTATCAGAACCATCACAACAACCAGCTCGCCACCACCGTCCGCGTGGCGCCGGACGCGGCGGCTCATCCGATTCTCCAAGGCGTCGCCAAGGAGTTCGCCAGCCCCGGCTCGCTCTACCGGAACAGCCCGCTGCCGCCCGGAGCGACCGTGCTGCTCATGGGCAGCGTCGAGGGCAAGCCCGCCGAGCCGGTGGCGTGGACCCGCAGCCACCTCGGCGCGGCAGTCTTCTACACATCACTCGGCCACCCGGGGGAGTTCGGCACGGAGCCATTTGACCGGCTGCTGCTGAACGCGGTGAAGTGGGCGCTTGCGCAGCCGGTGAAACCGCTCGCCTCCGCCGCAACCGCGGAACCAGCCGGCTTCAAGCGCGTGGGCGTCGCGGAGTTTGAGCAGCTGTGGCTGGAGAAGAAATACACCGTGCTCGACGTGCGGACGGCGGACGAGTTCAAGGCCGGCCACCTCCCCGGCGCGGTGAACCTGGACGTGCTGGACGACAGCTTTGAAAAGAAGGTGGCCGCGCTGGACAAGTCCAAGACCTACCTCGTCCACTGCGCCGCCGGCAGCCGCAGCGCCAATGCCGCGGCCGAAATGAAGAAGCTAGCAGGGTTTTGAAAAATGGGTGACCTCCACGAACGCCGTCTCTGTTTTGCGCCTCGTCACGTTGGTTTGGCGGGGTGCCGGACTCGGTTTTCACCGCTTCCGGGCACACCGCAGGTTCCG
>Ga0172373_10001381_pt1 | contig 39368 bp, 42 predicted proteins | sample Lak10m_2_FD_114546 | JGI IMG/M metagenome (GOLD analysis project Ga0172373, IMG submission 114546) | Freshwater microbial communities from Kabuno Bay, South-Kivu, Congo - kab_092012_10m | ecosystem: Environmental > Aquatic > Freshwater > Lake | place: Democratic Republic of the Congo... | reverse complement strand
GGAATGATTCCAGTGAAAGACGCGATTGTTCAATTCATCAGTCGTGGTCTCTCTGGACTTCGCGCTGCGTAATTAACTCATACGACACCTCCAAAGTGGAAGGGCCACCGCATCTGCGGTGGCCCTTCTCGTTTTGCGAAGTAGTTCTTTAGCTACGTGGAACTTTGCTCCACGCAATGTCCTTATCAATGCGTGGTTCACCTGGAAGTCCAAGAACTTGTTCTCCCAAAATGTTGCGCATGATTTCGCTAGTGCCACCTTCAATGGAGTTTGCACGCACACGCAGGAACGAATGTCGAACTCCGCCATCGGTGCCATCGACTGACAACGAATCAGGTCGGCGGAATGTGTAGTCGTAGTCGATCATTCCGTCGGCACCCATCAATTCCACAGTGAATTCAGTGACTTTTTTGTTGAAATCGGCCAGCATCAGTTTTGAAATCGAGCCCTCGGGTCCGGGGTTTCCAGCTTTCGCGGCTTGTGCTGCGCGCATGTTGGTGAGACGTAATGCTTCGCTCTTACAGAACAAACGCATCAGCTGGTCTTTGTGTCCTTCGCTGCGAGCGTCTGCTGGCTTGCTGTTCCACACTTTGATTGCATCATCAATTGGGCCGCGCCGTTTTGCGTTTCCGCCACCGCCACCACCAATTGCAGTGCGCTCATTCATCAACGTGGTTAGCGCTGCACGCCAACCTTCGCCGACTTCACCAATGCGATGCGCATCGGGAACTCGCGCGTCGGTCATGTACACCTCGTTGAACTCTGCTTCACCAGTGATTTGACGCAGTGGTCGCACCTCAACTCCCGGTGCGCGCATGTCGAGTGCGAAATAAGTCATTCCCTTATGTTTTGGTGCATCTGGGTCGGTGCGAGTCACCAACATTCCCCAGTCGGCCAAGTGGGCAAGTGTGTTCCACACTTTCTGACCATTGATGATCCACTCGTCGCCGTCACGTACAGCTTTTGTTCCGAGTCCAGCGAAGTCACTTCCAGCACCGGGTTCTGAGAACAATTGGCACCACAACTCTTCACCCGTGAACATGGGGCGCAAGAAACGCTTCTTCACATCTTCGCTTGCGTGCGTCACGATGGTGGGCCCAGCGAGCGCCATGAAAAAGCTCGCAGGATTCTGTGCTTTTGCACCTGCTTGACGAAGACGTTCTTCGATTCGACGATTTAATTCAGGACGCAGTCCAAGACCACCGTGTCCTTTTGGAAAGTGAACCCATGCAAGACCTGCATCGAAACGTGCGCCGCGAAATGCGATGTCATCAAGTTTCTTGGGATCGTGCTGGGCAAGAAGTGCGTCAAGTGCCTGGTCGACGAGGTCGATGTCGTTGTTTGTCTGAAGACTCATGACTGAAGTCTCGCCCTATTGGGTGACGTCTCGCAAATGGGAGAGTGGTCTAGGCAATGGCTGCGCCAAAAATGTTGCCTACCAGCATGGTGATGCCCATGGCGATGAGGCCACCCACCACCACTCGAATCGTGGGCTTGCGGGTTTCGGCTTGACCAAAACGGGCACCTGCCCAGCCGAGACCACCAAGTGAGAGCGTGACGACGACAAGAGTGGCAAGGATGCGTGAGTCGGAGTTCGCGATGGCCGCGGTAATGAGGGGGATTGCGGCACCCGTGGTGAACGCAATGGCTGACCCGATAGCTGCTTGAACTGGCTGCGCTGTGGTGGTGTCGGTGATACCAAGCTCTTCGGCCAAGTGAATTACAAGTGCATCGTGCTTGGTTAATTCTTCGGCCACTTCGCGCGCGAGTGCTTGTGGCAAACCCTTTGCTGCATAGATGGCGGTGAGTTCGTCAAGTTCGTGCTCGGGCATTGTTTCCAATTCCCATGTTTCTTTTGCAATGTCGGCGCGTTCGGCATCGCTTTGAGAACTCACGGACACGTACTCACCAAGTCCCATCGACACAGCGCCGGCAACAAGGCCTGCCATGCCAGCGGTGAGAATGGCATTGCGTGTTGCGTCAGCTGCGGCCACGCCAAGAATGAGACAAGCGGTGGAGATGATGCCGTCGTTCGCCCCGAGGACCATGGCTCGCAGAAGTCCAATTCGGTGGGCAGCGTGACGTTCCAAATGCATGTACCTATTCTGCCACTACAGAGAGGTGTCGTTGCGTGGTTGAATAGAGGCGTGCGTTCCATTCATCCCACCAAGCAGTTGTTGTTGGACACCGCGGTGTCCTTGATTGACGAATTCGGCCCACAGGGTTTCACGGTTGACAACCTGTTGGATGCGTCGAAAATCTCAAAAGGATCTCTGTATCACCATTTCGAAGACTTCCACGATGTGATTGAACAGGCACAGGTGTCGCGATTCGCACGTTTTGTGGACGAAGACATTCAGGTGCTGACCTCATTGTTATCAACGGCGAAATCGCGTGAAGAACTCGGACAACGATTCGCCGACGTGGTTCGTGCGTCGGCAACTCCAGGACGTGCCGAAGCCAGAGCAGATCGTGCGTCAATTGTTGGGTTGTCACGTCATTCAAAAAAGTTTGCAGATGCCTTGGCGGTAGAACAGCAACGTTTGACTGATTCGCTTGCAGACGTTGCGCGCGAAATGCAAGAGCGCGGGTGGATTAATGCAGAACTAGACGTTGTTGCTCTTGCAACATTCGTTCAGGCATATTCTCTCGGAGTTGTTTTGAATGATGTCACTGAAAAGCCAATTTCAGTGGAGCGTTGGGCCACCTTTGTTGGTCACATGCTGTCGCAATCGCTCTAGTTGTTAAGAAAATGACAGTGGTGCGTGCTGCAGAAGTGGCATCACGCTTGAGGCAAAGCGTTGGGCCTCATCGCGATGTGGGTACCCAGAAAAGATGAAGGCATCAATTCCCAAGTCTTGATAACGACGAATCTTGGTGGCCACTTGTGCGGGCGTCCCGACGATGGCGGCCCCGCAACCAGAACGCGCCGTGCCAATGCCAGTCCAGAGATTGTCTTCAATAAATCCATCGCCGTCCGCAGCCTGGCGAAGTTCAGCTTGCCTGCGAACTCCAACGCTGGTGCTGTCTAACGACTTTGAACGAATAGCGTCACCTGTTTGTGTGTCCACGGCGGAGATGAGATGAGCGGCTGCGTCGTACGCCGCACTCTCGGTGTCACGAACAACAACGTGCACTCGATATCCGAACTTCACTGTGCGTTCGTACCGAGATGCTCGGCGAGACATGTCCGCGATGATGCGAGCGATTTCATCTTCGGTGTCTGGCCACATGAGATAGACATCGGCATCTTGCGCGGCCGTTTCGCGGGCTTCATCGCTGAGGCCACCAAAGTAGAACGGTGGTGCCGGCGACGTCTCCTTGCAGATGCGAGGTGCGTCAACATGAAATTGTAGATAATCGCCGTCGACATCCAAACGATCACCGTTCATCAGCGTTCGTAACGCCTGCATTGTTTCTGTTGTTCGCTTGTAACGCGATGGACCATCAAGACGTTCTCCGGGCATTTCCGAGGAGATGATGTTGATGTTGAGCCGACCATGGAGGGTTTGGTTCAGTGTTGCAAGTTGTCGCGCAAGTTGAGGTACCCACACTTCGCCACAACGCACGGCCACCAGAAGTTTCATTGTGGACGTCAATGGTGCAATCGACGACGCAAACGACACTGTGTCAATGCCCAAGTGGTAGCCAGATGGCAACAAGATGCTGTCGAATCCAGATTTTTCTGCTGCAGTGACAATGGATAAACAATGTTCCCAGCTGCTGCGCAGTTCCGGCTGCACCACGCCGAGTTGTTCATAGTCGTCGTCGCACAGTGCGCCGAACCAAGAGATCTCCACCGAGTTCATGGCAGTGGCTGGCCCTCGCGTGTTTGAATGACGTCATACACATCTTGTCGTGTCAGAGGAACAGAGGTTGCGGTGACGCAATCAGCCAAACGTTCAGGTCGTTGAGTTCCCACAAGAGCGATTGGTTGAGATGGATGTGCAAGAACAAATGCAATGGCAATGGCTTCTCGTGTGACGTTGTATGTCTCGGCCAACCGATCAAGAGTGGCTATCAGCTCGTTTGACAAGTTTTCTCCCGTTGCGATTCGTCCACCGGCAAGCGGACTCCACGCAAGAGGGGTCAACTTTTCTTGTTGACACACATCAAGAGTTCCGTCACGAAGTGGCGCGAGCTGCACAACTGAAAACTCTGGTTGAACGGAGATAAGGGTATCTCCAAGGTATTTCTGCAACGCCAGTGTTTGTGAGGGTGTGTAATTGGAAACTCCACACGCGCGAATCAGCCCACGCTGTTTCAATGTCAACATGGCCGATGCGACTTCTTCAGGATGTGTGTACATATCTGGTCGATGAATTTGAAACAGGTCAACATGATTAACACCCATTCGTTGAAGTGACGCCTCACATGCAGCAATGAGATACGACGCAGAGGAGTTGTACGGAACTCCAGGAATAATTCCCGCCTTAGTTGCCAGTATGACGCTGTCTCGAAGACCAGAAACTGATGCAAACACCCGTCCCAGGGCCTCTTCACATGCGCCGAAATGGGAACCGCCCCAATCGAGACCGTAGACATCGGCATTGTCAACAAACGTGATGCCGCGGTCGCGTGCTGCGGTGAGCAACGCAACATTGTCCTGGTGGGCTCCTGTGAGTCTCCAACATCCAAGGCCGATGGGCGATGTTGTTCCAATTCCGCGGAGTGTGCGCGGCGTTCCGTTATGAAGCGCATCTGGTGGCGGCGTGGGAAATCGTAGGTCGCTCATCATGTTGAGGGTAGCGAGGCTTGGTCATCTCGTTGGAAACGCGTGACCCGATGGATGCCGAACTTGGAATCTTCATGCGGGGCACTGATGAGTTCAATCGGATGGGGGAATCGAGCGTCAAATTCGGCCTGCAGCTGTTGTTGAAACGCGGTGTCGCCCACCGTGTCCCACAACTCTTGCGATTCCCATACAAACACCAAGGTCACTTCGCCGGGTTTGCTGTCATCACACCACACTTCCTTGGACAGAAATGGAATGGTGTGTAGTCCAGGCATGAATGCTTCACCCAGTGTCCAAATGTCATGGTCAACCGCGATGAATTCATCAACGTGGTGAGGATCCATTCGAAACACGAGGACTTCCACTGGGCGTCTTTCGTTGTTGACATAGCGAAAGTTCATCATGATTGAATTCGTGTCACTGATGTCGAGGTGATGTCTGTCAGTCGTGTTGCGCCAAGTAGTTGCATCGTGCGAACCGTTTCGGACGTCAACATGGACAAAGCCTTCTCGACCCCTGCTTCTCCTGCCGCGCCGAGACCATAGAGATATGTGCGGCCCATGGTGCATGTGGATGCGCCAAGCGCGAGTGCTTTCACTATGTCGCTTCCGCGTCGAATTCCGCCATCACAAATCAATGGCAAGTGGCCATTCGTTGCATCTGCCACGGGTGCAAGCAGTTCTAGTGGAGCTGGCGAACCATCAAGTTGTCGACCTCCGTGGTTGGACAATGCAATGGCATCAACTCCGGCACCTTGAGCGCGGACGGCGTCGTCGACACTTTGAATTCCTTTGATGATGATGTGGCCATTCCAATGTTGACGGAACCAATCAATGTCGTTCCACGACAGCGCAGGATCGAATTGGTCTGAAATGAAATCTGACAACGTCACCGCTGTTCCAGTATCTGCGCCGCCGTGTCCACTGATATTTGCAAACGTGATGGGGTCGTTCCGTACGAAATCCCATGTCCACGACGGGTGCAGAATGCCATCCACAATGGTGTTGAGACCGAGAGTGGGTGGAAGCGTGAATCCACGTCGAACATCGCGCTCACGTCGCCCCAGCACCGCTGTGTCAACGGTGAGCATGATGGCGGTATATCCGTGCTGCTCTGCGCGCGACAACATGTCTTTCACAAGCTCGCGATCGCGCCACACATACACCTGGAACCATTTCGGGCCGGCGCTCACCGCCGCAACTTCTTCAATCGATCGAGTGGACAAGGTGGAGAGGCAGTAGGGGAGTTGATGTTTCGCGGCAACACGAGCCACTGACAACTCACCTTGTGAATGTGCAATGCGAGTGAATCCTGTGGGAGAAAAAATCAGAGGAAACGGAAGATTTTGTCCGAGGAATGTGGTGGAGGTGTCAATCTGCGATACGTCCGTGAGAACTCGCGGAACGAATGAATAATTCTGAAACGCATCGGAGTTCCGCTGCATTGTCACTTCATCTTCTGCGCCGCCATCGATGTAATCAAAGATTCCACGAGGCAAGCGCCGCCTCGCCATCAGTCGAAGGTCATGGACATTTGCAGCGCGGTCTAGTTGTCGCGTGCGGCGAGAGAGTGTGAGAGGAGAGAACCGCGCCACCGAACGGAGTGTTCGAAAGAGCCCCATCTATTTTCCAGAGAGCGCAGCAACAATTGGCGCGCATTCATCAATGTTCTCGGCGCCAACGATGGTGTAACTGAAACCCCAGCGTTCGCGACGTTCAAGGAGTTGTTCAATGCATGATTCCACTGAACCAATCAAGGCGAAGGGAGATGCATCAATCATCTCACGCGAGACGCCAAACATTTGAGAGATTCCGTCGACTGCCTTGTTGCGGTCGTCGGTGACTTTCACAAAGAACGTACGAATGTTCATCTCGATGTCGTTCAGTCGACCAGCAGCCTTTGCCGCGTCGGCCACGATGTTGACCTTTTCGTCCACCGACTCTGCCGTCATGGTGGACAACGCCTCGGGGCCAACGACGCCTGCGGTCAATGTGCCATTGATGCCAATGATGTCGGCCTCGCGTGCAGCCAACGACAGCACGCGCTTTCCACCGCCACCAATCAAGATAGGCGGCAAAGGCTGTTGTACTGGCTTTGGCTGTCCGTTGTAGTTGGTGATGGTGTAGTGATCGCCTGAGAAAGAGAATGCATCTGGACGCATTGCACCTTTAATCACTGCAAGACCTTCAACGAATCGGTCAATGCGAACCTTCGGCGAGTCGTATGGAATGCCAGCTTCTTCATAATCGCTGATCATCCAGCCGGCTCCGAGACCAATTTCGGTTCGTCCATTGCTGAGAACATCCATGGTTGCCAATTCCTTGGCCAACACGACGGGGTGTTTGTAGTCGTTGTCGAATACAAGGGCGCCCACGCGAAGTGTGGTGGTGGCGCTTGCTGCGGCCATGAGCGCCGGCATTGGTGCAAGTTGGTCCGTGAAATGGTCTGGCATTGTCAAGACGTCGTAGCCCGAGCCCTCCACACGACGAGCAAGTTCGGCCCATTCCTGTGCATTGGACGTTTTGGATACTTGAACGCCGAATCGGAAACCACGATGAGGGAAGTGAGACATGGAAATACCGTAGCAACAAGGGTGCCGACTAGCGATTGTGGTGGGCAAGTACGGTGGTCGGTGTTGTGAAGCCGTCTGGAATGTGGTTCGTTCGCCTTGTGGTGGCGCTGTTAGCAGGTGGATTATTGCTGAGTGCCGTCATTGTTGGCGCCGCGCCGCAAGTGTGGGGAATTCTTCACGCACACGAGGAAGAACCAGTCACCTTGGTGGCATATGGCGGTCTAACGTCTCGCACACGAATTGTTGACGTCACGGGACAACAAATTGGTGTCTTTGAATTTGAGAACAGCCAGCCGGTGTCCATTGACAACATTCCAGAACATGTGGTGGCGGCACTCCTGGCGGTCGAGGACTCTGGTTTCTACAAGCACAAAGGTGTCAACCTTCGCGCGTTGGTTCGCGCGACCCTTGCCAACTTTCAATACTCCTCGGGCCGCCAAGGGGCGTCCACCATCACGCAACAAGTGGTGAAGAACGAATATCTCGCAGGACTGCCGCGCGATGGTCGATACAAGATCTTGCAGGCTCGATACGCCGCGATGTTGGAAAAGACCACGCCAAAGAAATTGATTGTTGAGAGATATCTCAACACGGTGTTCTTTGGGAATAATGCGTATGGCATTCAGGCAGCTGCCGAGGTGTACTTCGGAAAGAAAGTGGCCGAGCTAACACTGGAAGAAGCGGCCTTCTTAGTGGGGCTGGTGCAAGCGCCATCGTCGTATGACCCGTTCAACCGCCCCGCCGCGTCGAAGCGCCGGTTCAACGAAGTTGTCGATCGTTTGGTGGAGACAGGTTTGATGACGCCAGATGTTGCAGCGGTGCAACAATCTGATGATGGTTTTCAGGTTCCAGAAGATCGTCGCGAAGTTCCACAACAAAACACAAACCGCACCTACTTCACCGAAATGGTCCGCGACTACTTGTTGAACAAGTCAAATATCTTGGGTGCAACATACGCCGAGCGTTTCTCGAAGTTGTATCGCGGTGGCATCACCATTCACACGACGCTCGACTCACAAGCTCAAGCAAAGGCCGAAGCAGCGGCGAAGAAGAATCTTCCAGCCAACACCACTGGTGTGCAGTCGTCGATGGTGTCCTTAGATACGGCCACTGGTGCTGTTCGCGCAATTGTTGGCGGTCCAGGATTCGTTGCAGGTCGAACAGAAGTCAACCTTGCATTACGTCGACGCCAAACAGGGTCATCCATCAAGATGTTTGTTCTCACGGCTGCACTTGAAGCAGGTGTACAAGCCAGTGACCTGATTGATGGAACACTTCCGTGCACGTTGCCAAACCCTGGCAAACCATCGGAACCGTTCAAGATCACACAGGGTGTCAGTAACCCGGTTCGACCACTGGACGAACATACGTGGTTGTCCATTAACTGTGCGTATGCGCGACTTGCTCAGATTGTTGGGTTGAATCGTGTGGTCAACACGACATATCGCTTGACATCATCGATGTATCTCACGCGCGACAACTACAAGATTCAGCCGTATGCGAGTTTTTCCACGGGCGCGAACGAACTCAGTCCAATGGACATGGCCGCGGGAGCGCAAACAATTGCCAACGGTGGCATTCATGCAGAGCCGTACTTCATCGAGAAAATAGAAATCCCCAACACATCTGCACCTGGTGGCATCGAAGTCCTCACTCCAGAACGTCCTGCTCCCTCACAAGTCATTTCTAAAGAAATTGCTGACAAGCAAGTGGACATTTTGAAAAAGACAATGACGTTAGGAACAGCGCGACGGTCACCACTTGCAAATAAGCGACCATCGGCAGGCAAAACGGGTACGCAAGACGAAAACACAAATGCATGGTTTGTTGGCTTCACGAAACAACTCACCACCGCGGTGTGGGTGGGTGATCCGAAGGCCTACACACCAATGGTTCGCATTCCAGAGTTCGTTGCAGATGGTGTTGTCCGCGTGACAGGTAATACCTATCCCGTTCGTATTTGGAAAGCATTTATGGACGCGGCACACGAGGGGGTTCCCAATGTGGATTGGGATGCGCCAACGCCTCCCGTGAGAAATCCGTATCGCTTGTATCTGCCCGGAGTTGATTGCATTGCAACTCTTGTGTCGGGTCGTCTTCCACAAACCGCGACAGGTCCAGTCAGCACCGTGATACCAACGACCACGTCATCAACACTTCCTGTGCCATCAACGGCGTCCACCACTCCCACCACGTTGCCTGCAGGTGTCACCACAACAACGGTGTATCGAGGCCCTGTGGTGAGAGTGGTTGACCCGGGCACCACCATCGCGCCGACAGACACGAACCCAGCAACGCCGGTTGTTGGAGTCGACCCACAACGCACGTTGGTGTACAGCTGTGCGAAGGGTCTCCCAGCATCGGTCCGACCTGGCTGACCAATAGCCTCATCCCTATGTTTTTTTGGTTTCTCGGAACATCGTTTGTGGCGGTGTGGTTTGTGTTTCGAGACGACCGCTTTGATTATCGAGTCCTCGCACTTGGTGCGTTGTTGCCAGACATCGTCGACATCATCACTGGGGGAGTGTGGGTGATGCATTCGGTGGTGGCCAGTGTTGTGGTGTTGGCGATTGTGATGGCTGTTGGTCGTCGCGGTTCGGTGCGACGTCGCCGTTGGTTGGCGTTGCCAATTGGAATGCTGATGCATCTGGTATTTGACGGAGCCTTCAACACCACAGAGTCTTTCTGGTGGCCATTTGCAGGTTTTGACTTTGTCGACCAATCGTTGCCAAGTATGAATCGCATGCCACTCAATATTTTGCTGGAAATAATTGGACTAGCGTTGCTTGGCTGGATGTGGCGTATCAATCAACTCAACAACACAGCTAATCGTCAACGATTCATTTCATCTGGTCGATTGATTAGTGCAACACCTGTGGACCCTGGAAAATGTTGATTCTTCTTCGGCATGGTCAAACATCTGCCAATGCGCAGGCGTTATTGCAAGGACGAATTGATCTCCCATTAGATGAGGTTGGTCGTGCGCAGGCTGCCAAGTGCGGAGAATTTATTCGCCAGAATTTTCCATCTGCCCACGTGGTGTCCAGCCCTCTGATACGCGCACTGCAAACGGCGGAGCAACTATCCAGCGATGTTGAGATTGATCAGCGCTTCATTGAACTTGACTACGGCGACTGGGATGGTGTGGCGCTCACCGATGTTCCACAACAGCAATGGGCAACGTGGAGAACAGATCCACACTTTCGTCCACCTAATGGCGAGTCGTTAGTTGAACTTGATGAACGCGTTCGGCCGGCTCTTGAAGAATTGACAGAACGAGCGCGACATGAACACGTAGTGGTCGTCAGTCATGTGTCTCCCATCAAGAGTGCCGTCACGTGGGCGCTTGGTGTTGGTCCCGATGCAACGTGGCGTTGTCATCTTGATCGCGCGTCTATTTGTCGCATCGCGATTGGTCCGCGTGGACCATCGTTGACATCTCTCAACGAAACCGCACACCTCTTGTAAAAGAGTGGGGGGGGTGACGGTGAGTCACCCTGTAAGCGGGGTTCTGTACTTGCTGAAGCAAGCGATGACCATCCCTCTATGCGGCCTACCCGAAGGTTCCCTTGCGGGAGGCGGGCAACCCACCTTCTGCTTGGCCTTGCTTCGAAAGGGGTTTACCAAGCCGTACAAATCACTTCGCACGCTGGTGCGCTCTTACCGCACCGTTTCACCCTTACCTGTGATGCTGTTGCATCCATCGGCGGTCTGTTCTCTGTTGCACTTTCCGTTAGGTCGCCCCAACCTGACTCTCGTCAGCTTTCTGCCCTGTGAAGCCCCGACTTTCCTCAGCAACTTTCACTGCCGCGGTCATCCGGATAACTCACCGTCACTCATGAGTGTACGGAGACGTACATGGAACGCCTAGACGTAAATGTCCCGCACATGGCGGACGAATGTCAGTACAGCAAGCTGTTGAGGCTTGGTGTGTCCATTGCAAGCGGTGCGCGTGTGCCAATTTCGTTGAGTGGTCCAATGTGAGCCTGGACTGCACTTAATTGACCAAAAGCTGTTGGCAATGTTGCGGTGAGTTCTTCACCCTTGTCATCAAGTCCTGGAACAAATCCAACGGTGCCGCCACGAATCAACTGTGCGGCAACAGCGGCGCGACGTGAAGACGAAGCACCAAGGCGCATCATGCTTGCACGAAGTGCTGGTTCGTTGGTGAGACCCACGAAGTATTGGTATGTCGCTGCAGTCAATGACTCAAGGGCAAGAACAAGGTTTGGCACATCTGCTGGAGTCTTGCCAGCTTCAACGAGTTCAAGTGCATTGTTGCCGTAAGCGGTCATCAACTTTGCATTTGGCTCATTGACAGTTTCACCACCGCGAGCGGTGACGAGAGGTGCGATGACTGCCATGTTTGTTTCGTGCGCAGCTGCGTACTTCGTCAGGAATGGCGCAATCTTGGAATCGGCAAGACCAGTGACTCGAGAGTCACTGAGCATTGTTGCCACCATCTTTTCAACTGACATTGCTGTGCGAAGAAGCACCACATCAGAGACGTGTTCTGTTTCGAGTGCTGCCTTTTCTGGCGCCTCGCCAATACGAGCAATGGTGCCACCCTTGGTGGAGCCACCACATGCTGCGAGGACTGCGCCGCCGAGAAGTGCAGCACCGCCACCGCGCAAAATGCTGCGGCGTGAGATGTTGGAAGAAGTCTGATCGTTCATGAGGTGTCCTTGCAGTGTCTTATGCCGCAGCAATTGGGGAAGTTCCAGCGATGACATTGAGCGCCGCAACGTGGCGAGCTTCAACAACGATGATGGATGCAACAAGCGACGCTGCATCGATGCCACGCAACGTCTCAAGTGAGTTCGTGTGAATCGTGACGGTCTCTTCTTCAAGAGTTGCCAACTGCGCTGCCAGTGCTGTGATTCCACCTGATGCAGCAATTAGCGGTTGAGATGATGCGTTCCCTGCTTCTGTCGCGAGGTAACCCTTCAACGCTTGTGCGTATGCAACGTGATGATCATGAACGAGAAGAAGTGCTGCCTGGTCGTCGCCCGACAATCCAGCAACTGCACTTGCATACGTTGCGGCCATGCGTGACTCGCGCACGTAAGCAGCATTCAATGCGGCGTTATCTGCAGAGTCGCGATGTGGCGGAGCAGTCGTTGATGGACCAGACTCACCTTCAGCGGAAGCTTGCGATGCCAAGAATGGTGCAGTTGCGGCAATGGCGCCACCAGCAAGAAGCGATGCAATCATCTTGCGTCGCGAGGTGGTTCCTTCGGGGAGGTCAACTTGGTGATTTACCACGTGGGTCATCCTTTGTCGTAGTGGCGAAAACTCGCCCCCCAACACTAGAAGTCCAGCGCCGAGAGGTCAGGTATCCAAGAGCGGCTCCTAGAAACCGCCTCGCTCCATTGTTGTCGCGAAACCCCTGGATTACCTAATGGGTGAACGGTGGCGGCCCAGGTCAGGGTGCTGCAGGCCTCAGAAAGGTGTGACCATTGTCCTGCGGCCGTGCCGGCCAGGAAGCCAGCGCCAAGGGTGGTGGCCTCAGTCATCGTGGACACTCGGATTGGTCGCTGGGAGGCGTCGGCCAATGCTTGAACGAAGGTGGCATTGCGGCTCATGCCTCCGTCTATTCGAACATCGGTGATGGAGAGTCCCGTGTCTGCCTCGGCCGACTCAATGAGATCAACGCCACGGTGTGCAACGCCCTCTAACACTGCTCGGACAAGATGAGCCCGAGTGGTGCCACGTGTGATGCCGAAGAATGCGCCGCGTGCGCCGTAGTCCCACGCAGGTGTTCCAAGTCCAAGCAGAGCAGGCACATAGACCGCCCCGTCGGTGGTGGGAACTTGAGATGCAATGTCGTGTGATTCTTCTGCGGAAGTAATCAATCCCATGTCATCGCGCAACCATTCAATGTTGGTGCCGGCCGACAACATGATGGCTTCTGTTCCGTAGTTGACAGCGTGTGTATCGCTGAAGGCAACAATGGGGAACGTTCCATGTGTATTCCGATTCGCCTGCGATGGCGCTGTTGCTCCCGTGAAGACGTCCAACATTCCGCCTGTGCCGAATGTGATTTTCGCAAGTCCCGGAGTGATGCACCCTTGACCAATCAGCGACGCTTGTTGATCGCCCGCCAACGCTGTGATGGGTGGATTGCCGGGCAAGTCTGTTGCAATGCCGCAATGACCACTGCTGGGAACAATGGTGGGAAGAATGTCGTGGGGAATACCAAGAACTGAAAGAACCGAGTCGTTCCATTGCGCACCAGAGGGAAGAGTGAGTCCAGTCACCGCGGCATTGGTGTGGTCGGTGACGTGTGTTGCGCCATTGGTTAACTTCCACACCAGCCACGAGTCAACGGTTCCAAAGCGAAGTGTTGAAGCATCGTGTTGCGCAGCTGCATTCTTCAGAATCCATGACAGTTTTGTCGCTGATTGATTCGGCGCAAATGCGAGACCGTGCTCAATGCGAGCCATGATGCATTCACCAATGGTGCGCAAGTCTTGCCACCCGATTGCCGGAGAAATGGGTTGACCAGTGGTGGAATCCCACACAATGGTGGAGGCACGTTGATTCGTAATTCCAACTGCATCAACAGTGTTTGTTCCAATTGTCTTTAGAGACACGCGCTTCACTGCGTCGTACAACGCGGCGGCATCAAACTCCACCATTCCTGATGCTGGAGTTGACGGTGTGAATGCCTCGTAGTGAAGATCGCTGACGCTTCCGTTGTCGTGCACTAGCGCAGACCGAAGTCCGCTGGTGCCGACGTCGATGACGAGAGTTTTCACAGCCCCAGTTTTCCAGGGTTCAAGATGTTGTTTGGGTCAAGTGCATTCTTCACACTTCGCAACACCGTCATTGAAGTGCCGAGCGCTTCTTCCATGTATTGACCGCGGCTGTATCCAATGCCGTGATGGTGCGACAAGTTTGCGCCAGCAGCAATTGCAGCGCGTTGACCGGCATCCCACATGGCAAGGTACGTGGCTTCAAATTCCTCGGGTGGAGGAGTAGCAGCGAATGTGAAATAGATGCAGGCCCCTTCGATGTAGCTGTGCGACAAGTGACATGTCGCGCTGCGCGCATGTGGAACAGCGAGCATTGCTGATTCAACATTTTCAACAACTGTGTCAAGCAATGACCAATTCGCGGCGACTTCCATTGTGTCCACCACATAGCCCTTACGAGTCAAAGCTTGGAGCCCGCTGGTGTCGTTTCGGTGGTGTGTCCATTGCTCCACCAATTCAACGTCGGCAAGTTGTGCACCCATGGACACACAGGTGTCATGAACGATGGCCATGGTTGCATCGACAAGTTGTTCGTTGCCTTCATCGAGAACAAGAACCGTCGCAGTTGTTCCATCGCCACCGTGCGAACGCTTGCTTTCTGCACCGTCGTACAAACGAAGAACTGCTGGTGTTGCTCCAGCACGAATCAATCGACGACATGCCTCGAAACCATCACTCAGTGTGTCGAACACGTATGCGGCGCGACGTTCCACTTCCGGAAGAGGATGCGCACGAAGCCACACTCGAGTGATGACTGCGAGAGTTCCCTCGCTACCCAAGAGAAGTTGACTGATGTCGGGGCCCACCGCTCCGGCTGGTGCACCGCCAGTACGAATCACGGTTCCGTCGGCAAGCACTGCTTCAAGTGCGTGCACCATGTCTTCAATTTTTCCGTAGCGAGTGGAATATTGGCCAGCGCCACGGCATGCCACCCAACCGCCAACAGTGGCAAGTGCGAATGACTGCGGATAATGACCAATGGTGAGACCGTACGTGCGAACTGCATCTTCAAGGTCGGGTCCGAATGTTCCGGCCAACGTTTCAACGATTCCGGACACTTCATCAACAGATTCGAGACCCTGCATCAATGTCATGTCAAGAGAGACGCCAGCGCGAAGTGGAATGGCTGCTCCGCACACTCCGCTACGACCACCAGATGGGGTGACAGCAATCTTGTGCGCATTGCAGTAAGCGAGCAGTTGTGACACTTCGGTTGTTGTCTTCGGGCGACACACAACATGAGGTAATTGTGGAACTTCGTTTTTCAAACTCCACGCCAATGACAGTGGCCACCAGTCCCGACCATGTTCTGCGCGTGTCTCATGATCTGTTGTGGTGTCACAGATTGCGGCAATTGCGGCAACATTGTCAGCGGTCAACGCGGCAGCGTTCGTCGTCAGGCGAGCCGTGACATCTTGTGCGTTTCCACCAAATTCAATAGGTTGCGTTGCTTCGGTCGAGAATTTCTTGAGGCTCATTAGTTTTCTGTTCCAGGTGTTGATGATGCGATGAATTCGGATTCTGTGACGAGCCCCGCGGCATCCTCGCGAGCGCATTCATCAATGAAGTGAGCCAGTTGTTGCTGTTGCTCTTCGTTTGACCAGCCGAGATAGGGCGCAACGAGTTCAACAACTAGAGGCGCAACTTTTCGTGTTGCGTGTCGGTCTAGCAATCGTGCTCGCGTGCGTCGAGTGAGAACGTCGTCAAGGGTTGTTGCCATTTCGTGAGTGGCGGCATACACCGCTTCGCACTTGAGGTAGGGAAGACCAGGAATCAGTTCTTCTCCGAGAGATGCATCGCTGGCGACGAGTTCTTTCAACGCTGATGCATCACTTCCGTAACGGCCATCAAGATGCTTGTCAATCTGTGTTGAGCTGTATCTCTTTCCTGTTGCTCCGCGAAGAGATAAGCGCTTGGTCTTGCAGGACTTTTTTTCGCCTAACAACTCACAAGCTTCATCCACTGCGTCTTCGGCCATCTCGCGATACGTGGTGAGCTTTCCACCAGTCACAGTGATGATTCCGTTGTCAGAGGTGAAGACTTTGTGGCGTCGACTGAGGTCGGCGGTTCGACCAGCTTTCTTTGACGAATCATCTGTTTTGACTAACGGACGCAATCCAGACCACACCGCGGTGACATCGTCAACGGTGACGTTGGTGGTGACACTTGCGTTGAGGGCCGCGAGAACGTACTCAATGTCGTCGCGTGTGCACTGCGGGTCATCCACTGGGCCTTTGTAATCGGTGTCGGTGGTGCCGATGTATGTGAACTTGTAGGTGCCGTCGCCATTTGCAATCCAGGGCACAACGAAGAGACTGCGACGATCTTTTGGAACTGGAATCACCACTGCAATGTCGTTGCGCACTTTTTCCCAGGGGACTGTGAGGTGCACACCCTTTGCTGGACGAATGGTGTCGGGGTGAACTTTCTCGTCAAGCGAACGAATGTCATCAGCCCATACACCAGTGGCACTGATGACACACTTTGCTCGGACAGTGAATGATGTGTTGGCAACGGTGTCTGTCATTGTCACTTCGTGTGAGGTGCGTGAGTGTGAAGTCACCGCATCAACTCGGCAACGATTCGCGATTGCTGCACCGTGATCGGCTGCGGTCTTCAACACCGTGAGACACAACCGCGCGTCGTCGGCCTCTGCGTCGTAATACAAATAAGCGGAGGCAAGTTTGCGTTGTTCCATTGTTGGAAGATGAGCGAACGCTTTCTTTGCTGAGAGGCGACGATGAAGACGGCCAATGCGCCAACCACCAGTGAGGTCATACATCCACATTGCAGAACCAAGCGCGCGTGAAATCTTGCGCGACACCACACCGTCTTTGGTGAGGATGGGAATCATGAAGGGGAGCACGTGAACAAGGTGCGGTGCGTTTCGACGAAGACGCTTGCGTTCGTGTAGTGCTTCATAGACAAGTCGCACATCACCTTGCTGTAGGTAGCGAAGTCCACCGTGAATCAGTTTGGAGGATTTGGACGAGGTGCCAGAGGCGAAATCGTCTCGCTCGACGAGGGCAACGGAGAACCCTCTAGATGTGGCATCAAGGGCCACGCCGGCACCGGTGATGCCACCGCCAATCACAAGAATGTCGAATTCCTGGGATGTCAGGCGTGAGAGGGACTCGGAACGGGAGAAAGTGGTGCCAGGCATTGATGCAGAGCCTAGGTGGATGGCTCATCTACTGAAGAAGGGCAAGGGAATCAGAAGGTGAGAAGTTCTCTCTTTGCAATACTTGCAAATTCGCATTCAATGCGAATAAGGTGACACTCATGCGCTCGCCAGAGGAACTCACCACTGCATTTAGAAAAGCAGGCCTCAAGGTAACCCCGCAGCGCCAATTGTTATTCCGCTTAATGCACGGAAATTCTGCACACCCCACTGCTGACGCTTTGTACGCCACTGCGTCGCAGATCATGCCGGGCATTTCGCTGCGTACCGTGTATCAAACTCTCAACGACCTCACATCTATGGGGGAGTTGCAATCAATCGATGTCGGAACCGGATCATCGCGATTCGATCCAAATGTTTCCGACCACCACCACGCCGTCTGTGATGACTGCGGCGCGGTTCACGATGTCTATGTTCAGCAAGCTCCCGAGTTGAGCGGACTGCAAGGGTTCACGGTGAATGATGCGCGCATCGTTTATCGCGGTCGTTGTGCCGACTGCTCGTCGCTTGTTGCTCACAGATAAAAACCCACCCACACAACCCGAAAGGACCCGGTCATGCCAAGCTTGAAAGGCACCAAGACCCACGAGAACCTGTTGGAGGCATTTGCTGGTGAGAGCCAGGCAAACCGCCGTTACCTCTGGTTCGCGCAGAAAGCAGACGTTGAGGGTTACCCCGACGCAGCAGCACTGTTCCGTTCCGTCGCAGAAGGCGAAACCGGACACGCACACGGACACCTTGAATACATCGCCGAAGTTGGCGACCCAGCATCAGGTGAGCCAATCGGCGAAACCGAAGCAAACTTCAAGGCTTCCATCGCAGGCGAGACCTACGAGTACACACAGATGTACCCAGGCTTTGCAAAGACTGCACGCGAAGAAGGATTCGACGAAATCGCTGACTGGTTTGAAACTCTTGCACGCGCAGAGAAGAGCCACGCAGGTCGTTTCGGCGAAGGCCTCGCAGCACTCTAAAAAGTGCTTGTGCCCAAGTGGCACACTTACTTCACAACAGATGGGTGGCTGTCAACATTGTTGGCAGTCACCCATCTGCGTGAATACCCTCAGAAATTCCTTTAACGACAGAGCATCACTATGACAATCACCTATGACCCAAAGCATCCGAAGTATCTCGATGAGGCCGATGTGCGCGATGAACTCACGCGTGTGTACGACCTGTGTCACGGATGCCGTCTGTGCTTCAAGTTCTGCTCGTCGTTTCCCACTCTCTTTAGCTATGTCGACCAGCATGAAGATCAAGACGCAGGTCGCTTAACTCCACAACAACAAGACCAAGTTGCAGACGAATGTTTCCAGTGCAAGTTGTGTTACGTGAACTGCCCATACATTCCTGAATTGCACGAATGGGCTCTCGATTTCCCACGCCTCATGCTGCGCCACGATGCAATGCGTCGCGCCAACGGACAGGTGTCCTTGCGCAAGCGCATCACCACGCAAACAATGGGCCACACCGACACTCTCGGAAAGCTCGCATCATCGGTGTCCACTGTGTCCAACTTGGTCATTGGCGCAAAGCCTGGATCACTTGTGAGAAAAGCAGTGGAGAAGACAACTGGTGTGTCATCTGTTCGTTTGCTTCCTCCATATGCAAAGCAGCGTTTCAGCACATGGTTCAAGAAGCGCACGACACCTGTTCTTGGAAAAAAGAAGCAGGGTTCGGTTGCGGTCTTCCCAACCTGTCTCGTTGAATATCAACAACCCGGCATCGGTCATGACTTGGTGAAGGTGTACGAGCGCAACGGCGTTGAGTGTTCATTGGTGGAAGGTGCTGGTTGCTGTGGTGCGCCGTATTTGCACAGCGGCGACATGGACAACTTCATCAAGGTTGCTGCTAAGCAAGTGAAAGTTCTCGCAGCTGCAATTCGTGGCGGCAAAGACATTGTTGTTCCGCAACCAACGTGTGGCTACATCTTGAAGAAGGACTACGTGGATTACGTGGGTGGCCCAGACGCAGAACTTGTTGCGGCACACACCTTCGACTCATCTGAGTATTTGATGAACCTGCACAAAGCAGAAGGAACAGAACTCGACACCGAGTTCACAGGAGAAATAGCTGAGTCAATCTCGTACCACATTCCATGTCACTTGAAAGCGCAGAACATTGGTTTGCGCAGTCGCGACATCATGAAGTTGACGGGCGCAAAGATCAAGCTTGTCGATCAGTGCTCCGGCATCGACGGCATGTGGGGTTTCAAAGCTGGAAACGAGCAGTACTCGGTTCCAGTGGCCAAGAAGTTGGCCGACAAAGTGGAGGCAGCAGATAGTGCTGTGGTTGCGGGTGACTGCCACCTTGCAAATACAGCGATTATCGAACAGACCGGCCGCGCAGCAATGCACCCATTGCAGGTTGTTGCACGTGCGTACGGAATCCCAGAAGAACCAACCAAGTAATTCAACGAGGAAACATGAGCACCATGACCCCCACCCGCAAACTTTCACTCAACGACATTGCAGACCTTCGCGCGTATGAGCGCGAGCGCGCGGATTTTCGTTCACGCATGATTGAAGTGAAGCGCCGCCGTCGTGTTGCGCTTGGAACATTGATGACTGTCATGTTTGAAAATCGCGACACCATGCGTTTGCAGATTCAAGAAATGGTTCGCGTGGAGAAGGTGATGACCGATGAAGGCATCTTGGAAGAACTGAAGGCGTATAACCCGATGATTCCAGAGCCAGGTCAGTTGTGCGCCACCTTGTTTTTGGAACTCACATCAGATGAACAGGTTCGCGAATGGCTTCCAAAGTTGGCAGGACTTGAAAACAGCATCAGCTTGAAGTTGTCAGATGGCTCGCGCATCAAGGGCGAGATCGATGCGCAACATGCGGCCGGCTTGACTCGTGATGATGTCACCGCCGCAGTTCACTATCTCACGTTCAACTTCACTCCAGAGCAGGTGAAGCTGTTTGAAGAGGGTGACGTCACCGTGGAATGCAGCCAGCCGAACTACCTCGAGGCCTCGGCTCTCAGCCCCACCACAAAGGTTGAGCTCCTCACAGACCTTCTCCCATAAGGGCTACAGAGCCGTCTCGGACGGATTAGACATCTGTGACACCCGACACATACGATGCACGCAAGGGGGCGACCCCGGCATCGAGGGGGGGAGTCCGATGTCAGCTGTAGAAATCACATGGAGGCAACGCGGGGCCTGTAACGGGCTTGATCCTGCGGTGTTTTTCCCTGATTCAGAAGAGAATGCTGAAGAAGCAAAAGCCATCTGCGATATCTGTCCTGTTCGTCTGTCGTGTTTGGAACATGCACTGGCAATGAGAGAGCGCGACGGAGTGTGGGGTGGCATGACCGAGCGAGAAAGACGAAGAATCATTCGTCAACGACGCCGCTCGGCGTAGATACTTAATGCATGTCTCATTCCGAAGAGTTCGTTGGCTGGCCAACGCTGTTAGCCCAGCTCATCGAACATCGTGATCTTGGTGCAGACCAAGCCGAGGCAGCTATCACGGAAATCTTGAATGGAGTTGCGACTCCATCTCAAATGACTGCATTCATTGTTGCGTTGCGCGCAAAAGGTGAAACCGCTGACGAACTCGAAGGAATGTTGCGTGCAGTTCGTGCAGCAGGAAACCGTGTGTCGTTGGCGCCGGAGGTTGCGTCGCGCACCATTGACATTGTTGGCACCGGTGGAGACAAGAGCAACTCAGTCAACGTCTCCACTATGTCGGCACTTGTTGTGTCAGCCGCTGGTGTTCCGGTGTGTAAGCACGGCAACCGCGCGGCGTCATCGAAGTGTGGTTCTGCGGATCTCTTGGAAATCGCGGGCGTTGCGATTGAACTTGACCCCATCGGCGTTCAAGCGTGTGTTGAAGAAGTGGGATTCGGTTTTTGTTTGGCCGCACGATTCCATCCAGCGTTTCGATACACCGGACCATCGCGCCGAGAAATTGGCATACCCACTGCGTTCAACTTGTTGGGCCCAATGGCGAACCCCGCGCCCATTTCTCACATGTTGGTCGGTGTCGCTTTGCCAAACATGATGGACCGCATGGCCGAAGCATTGTCGTCGCGCGGAATCAACAGCGCGTGGGTGGTTCATGGTCACGGTGGTCTAGATGAATTAGCTGTGAGCGGCCCCAACATCGTGTATCAATTACGCAATGGTGAGGTGAAACAGTTCGAGTTGAACCCGGCCGCCTATGGCATTGCTCCATCGACGTTGGCCGACATTCGCGGTGGTGAGGCATCGGACAACTTGGCAATTCTTGAAAAGACATTCACCGGAGGACATGGTGCGGTTCGCGACATTGTGTTGTTGAACGCTGGATGCGCATTGCATATCGCAGGTGTTGCCGATGACATTGCGTCTGGAATCGCGCAAGCCGCGGACATCATTGATTCGGGCGCGGCCATGACTCAATTAGAGAAAGTTGTTCGCGTGTCCCAACGTGAACGCGAACGAATGGAAGCACAGCCGTGAGTATTCGAGTTCCTGCAACTTCGGCGAATCTTGGGCCTGGTTTCGATGTCATGGGTCTTGCATTGTCTCTGTATGCAGAAGTTGGAATTGTTGGCGTTGATGACGCACCAGAAGGCGCACACGAAGCTGAAGACACGCACCCCGCTCAAGTGGCGTTCGTTCGTGCTGGTGGCTCGGGTCGTGTGTGGGTGCAGAACTCAATTCCTATGGGTCGCGGAATGGGTTTCAGTGGTGCAGTGCGTGTGGCTGGAATTGTTGCGGCGGAAGTGCAGCGCGATGGCGGTTCATGGCAACGGGAGGCATCGCAAGCATTGGCAATTGGAACTGAGCTTGAAGGCCATGCGGACAACGTGGCGCCGTCATTGTTTGGTGGAGTGGTGATTGCAAGTGGAGATCTTGTGGTGTCCGTACCAATGGCGTTGAATCCAGTGTTTGTGATGTGGGTTCCAGATTTCACCACATCAACAAATGAGTCGCGCGGGAAGATTGGTCCCACCATTCAGTTAGCAGATGCCGTGTTCAACATTGCGCGCACCGCCATGTTTGTCACCGCGCTTCAAACGGGTGATGTGTCCATCTTGCGAGAGGCAACCAAGGATCGCATTCATCAAGACATTCGTTTGGCCGCATCGCCTCCGTGCGCTCGCGCACTGCAGGCCGGTCTCGACGCTGGTGCATGGTGTGGCTGGTTGTCGGGGTCTGGTCCCACCGTGGCTCTGATGTGCGACCCGTCAATGGCCGATGCCGTTGCTGCTGCTCTTCCAACAGATGGACATTCAAAGTTGCTCACCTTGGACACGGCTGGGGCAGTGGTTCTCTGACGAAACCCTGTCACACCCGTTCGTCACAGTGGTGTGTATGGAAGCCAACCAGCAACACCCTCAGCCAGAGTCACAGCCAGTTCTCATGATCTCGTGCGACTCCTGCATCATGCGAAACACCGACGCATGCAACGACTGCATGATGAGCGTTTTGTGTGATTCAGAGGAATCTGGCGCTGTGATTCTCAATTTGCAAGAACTTCGTGACATTCGCCTGCTCGCTCAGGCCGGTTTGGTGCCTACGCTTCGGCACCGTGCCGTCGGTTAGTCGAGTCCCCAAGAATCCAAAGGTTGTTGCGCCCGACGCGCCATCTGGGCCCGACTATTTCAACCAACTTCGCCAACTCGGACTCGATGCTGGTCTTGATGCACTTGGCGTTGCACCCGCTGGGGTGATGCACCGCGCGCGACAGCAATTGCAAGACCGTGAAGATCGTGAACTCACCAATGGTTTGAAGTTCACGTTTCTTCGTCCCGAACGTTCAACGCATCCTGCGTTGTTGGTGGATGAAGCTCGCACCGTCATCGTGGGGATGCGATCGTATGCGTTTGACGATCCTATTGATGTGTCGACTGGTGGACTCACTGCGCGCATTGCGCGATACGCATGGGAAGACCATTACGGACAATTGAAGTCATCTCTTTCGCAAGTGGCGGCACAACTGCGACGAGATGGGCATCGAGCGACTGTGTTTGCAGACGACAACTCCATCGTTGATCGCGAGATTGCGTGGCTCGCTGGACTTGGTTGGTATGGGCGCAACGCAAATCTGTTGATTCCCGGCAAGGGCAGCATGTTCGTGATTGGCTGCATTGTGACAACTGCAGATTTGCCAATTGGTGAAGAAGTTCCCGATGGTTGCGGAATATGTTCTCGTTGCATTCCGGCATGTCCGACTTCGGCCATCATCGAACCTGGAGTGATTGATGCGAATCGATGCTTGTCGTGGTTGCTGCAAAAGCCCGGCATTTTCGATCGTCGTTATCGCGAGGCGCTTGATGATCGCATTTATGGTTGCGATGAATGTCAAGTGGTGTGTCCGCCGACAAGAAAATTTGGAACTCAGCCAGCACCAGCTGACATACGCCCCACTGTTGATGTGTTGGAGTTGTTGGCGTTAGATGACAACGCACTCGATGCACAATGTGATCGTTGGTATGTCGCAGATCGAGACATGACATGGGTACGCCGAAACCTGCTTATCGTCATCGGCAATCGGGGAGTGCCGACTGATGTCGCCACTGTGGACACCATTCAGCGTTACTTGTCACATGAGCGAGAAGAACTCCGTGCACATGCAGTATGGGCCGCAGCACGACTTGGGCTTCGTCACCTTCTTCACCTTGACGATCCGTCGCCAATAGTTGTGGATGAGCTGGAAAATCTGCCACCCTTACGGGGCGACTTATGAAGCATCTTCTCGTCACCAATGATTTCCCGCCAAAGATTGGTGGCATTCAATCTCTCTTGTGGGAATGGTGGCGTCGCCTTCCTGCCGATTCATTTGCGGTTCTCACCAGCCCTCATGCTGACGCTGCTGAGTTCGATGCATCTCAGCCGTATCGCATTGAACGTACGAAAGAACCAGTTCTTCTCCCTCACCCGTGGATGGTGCAACGCATCAATTCAATGGCGAAGGACTTTGGTGCTGATTTTGTTGTGCTGGACCCCGCGTTGCCGCTCGGTCTCGTCGGACCTGCTTTGTCGGTGCCGTACATGGTGGTGCTACACGGAGCCGAAGTCACTGTGCCAGGGCGCTTGCCTGTGTCGAAACAAATCCTTGGTCGTGTGTTGCGTGGAGCAGAACATGTCATCGCCGCTGGCGGTTACCCATCACGAGAAGGCAATCACGCAGCGGGACGAGACTTAACCACAACGATTGTTCCGCCCGGTGTTGACACGGATCGATTTGTTCCATTGTCGTTGGAACAACGTCATGCAGCGCGAGCAAAGTTTGGATTCGACAGCGATGACGAAATTGTGTTGGGCATTAGTCGGTTAGTGCCACGCAAAGGTTTCGACACCGTCATCCGCGCTGTTGCGCAACTTGCACCGCATCGTCCACGCTTGCGACTTGTGATTGCCAGCACAGGGCGAGACGAAGATCGATTGAAGAAACTTGCATCTGAACTCGCCGCGCCCGTGACGTTTCTTGGCCGAGTACCTCATGACGACTTGCCAGCGTTGTACGGATGCGCAGATGTGTTCTCCATGATGTGTCGAAATCGTTGGGGCGGTCTAGAGCAAGAAGGATTCGGCATTGTTTTCGTTGAGGCCGCCGCATGTGGTGTTCCACAAATTGCCGGCGACAGCGGTGGGGCGGCGGAAGCGGTGGAAGATGGCGTCACTGGATTTGTGATGGAGGACCCCACAGACGCAGCAGGGCTTGCGGCGCGACTGGTCCGAATTCTTGATAATCCAGAACTGAAAGCATCGATGGCCACTGCATCGCGTCATCGTGCCGAGAGTGAATTCAATTACGACGTTTTGGCGAAGCGGTTGGGTGAAGTACTGAAAGTTCAGACACAATGAACCCCGTGAAGGGTGCCTCCATACTTCGTGCAAATGAGTTACTCACTGGCTTATTTGTTGCGACCGCAATTGTCGCAGTGATTGCATTCAGTAATCCATGGAAAGTGATTGCTGCATCGGTGGCCATCGCGTGTTTCTCGGTGGGTGTTGTCGTGTTTCTGTGGGGCTATTGGGCCGCAGTGCAACGCAGTCGCTATGACAACATCGCGGTTGCTTCCATGTACTTCCTCACGGACAAGTGCGCACCAGCGAACATTGCGCGTCGAATGAATGTGTTGCTAGGTGTCCAAGTCGTGGTGTCCATTGCCACCGCACTCATGCGTTCCTCGACAGATGGGAAACCAGGGAGCACGTTGGCATTTGGAATTCTCGTCCCCGTATTGGGATTGGGAATGAACGGGCTGTGGGCGGCGCTACACGGGGAGTTTTCTCTACGAAATCAAGGGTCGGGCGCTGGGGTTCCACCGCTGGGCTCTTCCAGCGGGCAAGATGATGGTCATGACTGATCGCGCCGCGCAGACCACCCTCATCAACGCTCCGCTCCAACGTTGCTTGGAAATCGTCCTCGATTTCGAGCGTTATCCCGAGTGGGCAAAGGACGTGAAGGAAGCAACTGTTCGCGGTCGCGATGCCGAGGGTCGCATTTCGCAAGTTGAATACCGTGCATCAGCTCTCGGACGCAGCACGCACTACACACTCGAATACGACTACTCACAAGCACCCGCTCGGTTGTCGTGGAAACTGGTGGAAGGCGACATCATGCGCGCGTTGAACGGTGCGTATTCATTCGTGGAAGTTGATGGCGGAACTCAGGTGTTCTACGAGTTGGATATTGAACTCGTCGTGCCATTGCCAGGATTCGTGAAGCGACGTGCTGAGGCCCGCATTCTCATCGAAGCGGTGAAAGAGTTGAAGGCTCGCGCAGAGTCGTGAATCACGTCGGCATAGATGTCGGCGGCACTAAATGTCATGGCGTTCTCATTGACAACGATGGGGTGTTGCTCTCAGAGGTGAGATATCCCACGCCGCATGCTGATGAACTCATTGATTTGTTAGAGGCGATGTTCCGTGAATTGGGCGGTGAAACAACTCTTGGTATTGGAGTTCCTGGTCTGATTTCGCACGAAGGAATCATTCATGCGTCTCCCAATCTCACTGGCGCACGTGATGTGCCTGTTGGACCAGAGTTACGACGTCGCACTGGAATAGCCGTGCATGTTGAAAACGATGCAACGTCGGCCGCATTTGCTGAGTGGCGTGTTGGTGCCGCAGCTGGGACGCGCGATGCTGTGATGGTCACGCTTGGCACCGGTATCGGTGGCGGCATTGTGATGGGCGGCGAATTACATCGCGGTGCACATGGTTTTGCTGGCGAGATCGGCCACATGGTGGTGGAGCGCAGCGGTGTGAAATGTCCATGTGGTCTGCACGGATGTTGGGAACGATATGCATCAGGCTCTGCACTTCGGCATCTCAGCGGCGGCATGAGTGGCGAAGAAGTCTTTCGATTGTTCCGTGAAGGTGATGCAGCCGCACAATCGGTCGTCAACGAGTTTGCTCAATGGATTGCCATCGGACTGGCCAGTCTCACCAACATTTGTGATCCAGAAGTCATTGTGTTGGGTGGTGGCGTTATCGAGTCGTTCCATGGTGATGTGTCAATGATTCAGGAATATCTCTCACAATCGTTGTATTCATCGGCGGCGCGACCACATCCGCGTCTCACCGTTGCCACATTGGGCGAACGTGCTGGCGCAATCGGCGCAGCGTTACTAGTTGCTGAGAATCTGTAATTACTCAGCGGCTGAATCAGCCCAGTGACGAGAACGTTCCACGGCACGCAGCCACTGTGCATGTTCACCGGTTCGTTCCGCTGGCTCAAAACGCTTGTCGAGAGTCCACATGGATGCAATCTCATCGGTCGACGCCCACACACCTTCAGCTAGTCCGGCCAGATACGCGGCACCCAATGCTGTCGTTTCGTGATCAGTAGGGCGCAAGACGGGAACTTGTAGTTCGTTTGCTTGTCGTTGCAACATGTCGTCCATCACGGACGCACCGCCATCAACTCGCAGTTCATTGAGAGTGACTCCACCTGCGGAGGTCATTGCGTCGATGGCGTCGCGAGTTTGAAACACCATGGCGTCCACCACCGCACGCGCGATGTGGGCGCGGGTAGTTCCACGAGTGATGCCAACAATTGTTCCGCGCGCGTACGGATCCCACCATGGGCTTCCAAGTCCAGTAAAGGCGGGAACAACAAAAACTCCCCCAGAGTCTGGGACTGATGCGGCGAGTGAACCAATGTCTGCTGACGATGAAATCATTCCGAGCCCATCGCGCAACCATTGAACTGCTGCGCCGGTTACAAATATCGCACCTTCAAGTGCGTACACAGGTGCGCCGTCACCAAGGTCCCATGCGACGGTTGTTAACATTCCGTCTGTTGGCGCAGGGCATGTTGTTCCAACGTTCAACAGAATGAAACTTCCAGTGCCGTAGGTGTTTTTGGCCATTCCTGGTGTCGTGCAGACTTGGCCGAACAATGCAGATTGTTGGTCTCCTGCGATTCCGGAAATCGGAATATTGTCGGGCACTCCGGCAACGTCTGATGTCACGCCATAACGATGACTTGATGGCATCACTGTTGGCAGCGATGCGTGAGGAACATGCAAGAGCGCACACATCTCCTCGCTCCACGCCATTGTGCGAATGTCGAACAACATGGTGCGACTTGCATTGCTGGGGTCTGTCACAAACGATGCACCGTTTGTGAGTTTCCATACCAACCACGAATCAATTGTTCCGATGCGTAAGTGTTCAACGGGTGGGTGATCATGGTGTTGAAGCAGCCATGCTGCTTTCGTGCCAGAAAAATATGGGTCCAGCACGAGACCCGTGGTGTGTCGCACGGTGTCCAAATGGGGGAGAAGAGATTTGCAGACATCTGCTGTGCGCCTGTCCTGCCACACGATGGCGCGAGAGATGGGCTGACCAGTGCGGGCATCCCATGCCACCACCGTTTCGCGCTGATTAGTAATTCCGATTGCAGCGATGGGTTGATTGATTTTTACAACGACATCGGCGAGGGTCTCCGCCATTGCAGCCCAGATTTCATTTGCGTCGTGTTCCACCCAACCGGGTTGAGGAAAATATTGCGGGAATTCGCGATACGACGAAAATGATGGAGTTCCATCGTTAAACACTGCGCGCGTGCGTACTCCGGTGGTGCCGGCATCAAGTGCAAGGACAACAGTCATGAGAATCTCCTATGAAGTCTGTGCGATGAGATGAATGAGTTGTTGTTGCACTCCGGGTTGAGCGCATAACACTTGCGCGGGCGTCACGACATTGCCCGCGTAGTCGCTGATGACGGCTCCGGCCTCTGTGGCGATGACCTGGCCAGCAACGAGGTCCCACGAGTGAAGATGTTCTTCGAAGTAGGCGTCATATCGCCCGCACGCCACAAAACACAAGTCAATTGCTGCTGCGCCGAGACGACGAATGTCGCGAATGTGGGCCACCATTTGTGCAACTCGTTGAGCGTGCTGTGTGCGTTGATGCACGTGATAGCTAAAGCCAGTGCACACCAATGCATCGCTGAGCTCTGCGTTGTTGCGAACATGAATTTTCTTGCCATTGAGAAATGCGCCGCCACCCCGATATGCGGTGAACATCTCTCCAAGTGCTGGCGCGTACACCACTCCGACGACTGGACCGTTCTCGTCGACTGCGCCAATGGAAACAGCCCACATGGGAAGGTCGAAATAGAAGTTAGATGTGCCGTCAATGGGGTCGATGTGCCATGTGATGCCAGTCGTGCTTGGTTTACTTGCGCCCTCTTCGCCAACGAGTCCGTCATGAGGTCGAAGGGTTGTTAATCCAGTCGTGATGAGTTCTTCACTTGCCTTGTCGTACTGGGTCACCATGTCGGTGGGTGATGATTTTGTCGTTGCTGTGACATCGCCGCTCTTGCGTCCGCGTAACGCCATGTCGCCAGCCGTCCGCGCGAGCTTTTCAGCAATGTCAACCAGCTCGACGGCAGAAGTCATCGCGACGTCCGGTCTGCCAATTCCCGCCACTCACCAAGTGCGCGTAGAACGAGGACTGCGACAATGGCGGTGCCACCAGCGCTCAACACCGACCCAATCAAAATTCCAAGACCAAGAGGAACTCCGCAATCGCCGTCACATTGAACGTCAACTAGTCCATAGCCAATGAGACCGCCCGCTAGTCCTCCAATGAGGATCGACACGAATGCCATCACGCGGGCGGCAGTGGACGGAAGGGCAGAGAGGGACGCGGAGGAATCTGGCACGGCTCCATCGTAGGCGCGTGCTTCAGTCTCTGAACTAGCGTCAGCAAGAGATTGTCATGACACGTTCCATTTTGCATATCGATATGAATGCGTTCTACGTGTCGGTGGAGTTGCGTCGTCGGCCCGAGCTTCGCGGTCTCCCTGTTGTCGTTGGTGGCACTGGTGGGCGGGGTGTCGTATCGGCTGCCTCGTATGAAGCGCGTCAGTTCGGAGTGCATTCAGCATTGTCTTCGGCCGTGGCGCGGCGGTTGTGTCCCGATGCAGTGTTTATTCATCCGGACATGGAGCACTATTTGGAAGTCAGTCGACAGTTGCGCGAAATTTTCGAATCGTTCACTCCACTTGTTGAACAAATTTCTGTCGATGAAGCATTTCTTGATGTCACAGGTGCGGGCGCACTCATTGGTGATGCGCAAGAAGTGGCACGACAACTTCGCGACAAAGTGATGACGGACACTCAATTGCCATGCACTGTTGGGATTGCTCCCAATAAGTTCATCGCAAAGATGGCGTCTGAATTTGCAAAGCCACGTGCCAAGCCCAGTGGCATTGAACCTGGTTACGGCGTCTATGAAGTAGTGCCGGGCCAAGAGATTGCTTTCTTGCATCCGCTGCCGGTGAACAGTTTGTGGGGGGTTGGCCCCAAAACATTGGAACGCCTGAAGACACTGGGTATTCACACCATTGGAGATGTTGCAGCAGTCGATGTGGCGGTGCTGTGTGGTGCGATTGGAGATGCGCACGGTCGTCATCTGCACGAGCTATCAAACGGCCATGATGAACGTCGCGTAGAGCCCGAACGTCACGCAAAATCAATTGGCCACGAGGAAACCTTTTCCCGAGATCTCACCGATGCAGCGGAATTGAAATCTCATTTAGTGCGGTTATGTGACGCGGTTGCAAAACGCACGCGTGATGCCGGAGTGGCGGCTGGAACCGTGATGTTGAAAGTGAAATTCTCTTCATTTGAATCTGTCACCCGCTCGGTGACACCATCGGTTCCACTGACAACAGGACCATCAATGGTCGCAGCGTTAGAACCGTTGCTCTCCACTCTTGATATTTCGCAAGGGGTGCGACTGCTTGGTGTCCATGCGCAAAAGTTGGCAGAAGAGCAACCCGCTGCATTGACACTGTTTGACATGACAACCGACGGCGAGGCTTCGCTTGCCGACATTGAGGAGCAATGGATGCCGGCCAGTCGAGCAGTGGACTCCATCGTTGAAAAGTTTGGGGACGGCATGATTGGGCCAGCAAGTTCGCTTGATCGTCACCGCCCCGGAGCGAACCGTTTCGGGGTTCCCGACGAGCCCGTGGACTAGCGGCGCCATTTATTCCCGAGTGAGGAAGAAAAACCTGCGTTTCTGAATTGTGTTCTGCACATTGGGGTGCGAAAATCGGAGCGTGCCATTGTCAGATGATGAACAGCGAATCCTTCGCGAAATTGAAGACCAACTGAGTGCCGACGAAAAGTTCGCCTCCGCAGTGTCATCGTCGGGTTTATATCGACATTCTGCGCGCACCGTGTGGTGGTCGCTTGTTGGAATGTTGGTGTGTCTTGTAGGAGTTGTCGTCACGCTCCAGGTTCATTATCTCGTTGCCTTCGTGGCATTTATTGGAATGCTCGGATGCGCACTCAACATCGAACGCCAGTTGCGCCTCATTGGTCGTGCGGGAGTTCAGGACCTGGCCCAAAAGATGCCAAAGCCGCGTGTGCGGTTTCCACGCGATTAGTCATGGCGTCAACCGGAGCAGCGTCCGTCGTGCGCCCCGCCATTATTGGCGCTGTTCTCGTGCGGCCATCCTTATGGTGGGTTGCGATTCGTCAAGTTGTACGACTTGCTCCGCGCGGGTGGTGGAGAAGGGCTCCGTTTCTTCCTGTTCCGCCAGCTGACTACGTTGAGTATCGATTGGTGACTCAATACGGCGGTGGTCACGGTGAGCCACGGGGCGAGATTCGGCCCATTGATGTGGTGGACTATCTCCAATGGTGCAAAGAGCAACGCTGATGAACATTCAAGGTCGTGTGTCTTTTGCCGTCCAATTTCGACGGACTAGGGAGAGGTAAAGATGCGGAGCGCGCTCGTACTCAATGCAACGTACGAACCGCTCAGTGTCGTGTCGGCTCGTCGAGCCATTTGTCTCGTTCTTCTCGATAAAGCCGATGTCGTTGCCGACGACGGTACGCATGTTCATTCAGAGCGCATGTCAATGGCGTCACCAATCGTGATTCGCTTGAGATACGTGGTGAAGGTTCCGTATCACCGGCACACCGCAATGTCGCGCCGCGCAGTCTTTGCTCGCGACAATCACAAATGTGGTTACTGCGGTCATCACGCGGACAGTATCGACCACGTCTTACCAAGATCTCGTGGCGGAAAAAATGTGTGGGAGAACGTCATTGCGGCTTGTCGTGCATGCAACTTGCGTAAGCGCGACCGAACCCCAGAAGAAGCTGGGATGAAATTAATGACCCTTCCTCGCACACCGCGCGAGATGTCGTGGATTACGTACTCCGTGCCACGCGTTCCTGAAGAGTGGAAGCCGTACTTGGCTGAAGCAAGTTAAACAGGCAAGAGTAGAGACATGTCGCCAACGGTCTCGTCATGGAATCAACACCATTGGCATGGAACCGCTGGTGAATTCCATGAAATGGATCTTGGTGCTGAACGTGCATTGTGGCGGTGTGATGTCGCGCGTCCCGCTCTGATTGTTGGTTCGTCTCAATCGTTGTCGTTAATTGATGAGCAATGCGCATCTCAGCAGGGCATTGATGTTGTTCGTCGACGAAGTGGCGGGGGATTGGTGTATGTGCACCCCACGGACTCGGTCTGGATTGATCTCACTCTTCCAGCGTCGGACTCTTTGTGGTCAATGGATGTCACGACATCAATGTTGTGGCTCGGTCGAGTGTTTGTCGACGCATTATCTCCGTGGGTCAACGCAGAACTATTTGAAGGTTCTTTCGCGGCTGGTGACTTCGGACGCGCAGTGTGTTTTGCGAGTCACTCACCAGGTGAGGTTTATGTTGGCGATCACAAGCTTGTTGGCATCAGCCAACGCCGTACGCGAGATGGTGCGCGTTTCCAATGCGTGGTGTATCGACATTGGAATTCTCAGCCTTGGTTACCATGCATTGCGGACAATCACACTGCAATCGGAGTGCAACAACTTCATGTTGCGACGTTGAGTGCAGAACCAATCGACATTGTCTCTGCGGTGTTTAACGCGCTTCCGTAAACACACGAATTGTTTGTCGTGTGGCGCAGTGCGTCACTGAACAGCGGCCCGCTTTTCTTGTCCTTTTCGTATGACTCATCACCGGGCGGAGCCATGCCCATGTGGGGCCCAGTAGACCCCGGTGGGGGCTAGTGGGGGGAATGGTGGAGAAAAGTGGGGCAAAATGGTTGACATAGGGGGAAAGTGGGGAATAGAGTAACCAGCGAGGTGGAGGCGGAGAACTCCTCTCGGGAGGCGGAGACGTGTTCGTAGGAGTGCATGAGCGACAGCTCGACCCAAAGGGTCGACTTGCGTTGCCTGCTGCCTTTCGTCCTCGTCTTGAACCACGCTGTTACCTCTCATTTGGTCGCGACAAGTGCATTGACGTCATGACCGCTGAGGCCTTCGAACGCGAAGCTGCCGACATCTTGGAAAAGGTGCGCCGTGGGGAATTGGGTCGTAGTGAATCCCGCGCCCTCGCAGTCAGCACGGTGGAGGCCACCATTGACGCTCAGGGTCGAATCACTATTGACGAGAAGTTGCGCGAGTACGCAGGAATTTCATTAGGTGCAAAAGTCACCGTGGCTGGTTCCTTCGACAGAGTCGAGATCTGGGAACCAGATCGTCACGAGCGCAACATCGGTGCGGGCACCGAAATGATCGCTGGAGCGGACGCGTGATCGTCGATGCTTCGAATGTCTTATCAACCGTCCAGTGGCCCACGGCCTCTGGCAGTCTCCCGGATGGCACGGTGGTTAGCTCCAACTCCGCCCGCTGCCATCGCGCACGTACCGGGGATAAATCCGGACGGCATTCGCTGTCCGGGGGGCTGCCAGGGGCCGAGGGCATGACCAACATGAATGAGTTCTCACACGAACCCGTCATGTTGGCCGAGATCTTGTCTGTCTTTTCAAACATGACGAACGGCGTCTTCCTCGATGCCACCTTGGGTGGAGCGGGACATTCGCAAGCAATCTTGTCCGAGCATCCAGGCGTCTCTCTCTTGGGCGTTGACCAAGATGAAACTGCATTGTCAGCTGCTTCTGCTGCATTGTCTGCTGCTGGTCTCCGTGAGCGTGCGACCCTCCGGCACGCTCGCTTTGACTCAGTGTCACGTGTCGCGGCCGAAGAGGGAATCGGTTCGTTGGCCGGTGCCCTCTTCGACCTCGGCGTGTCGTCGCCACAGTTCGATGTTGCAGAGCGTGGATTTTCCTACCGATATGACGCACCACTTGATATGCGCATGGATCGTTCACAAACACTGAGTGCAGATGTTGTGGTGAATGAATACGACGAGAAGCGTCTTGCTGACATGTTGCGTCGAAATGCGGATGAAAAGTTCGCAGGGCGTATCGCTAAAGCAATCGTTGCAGCACGACCAGTGAAGACAACTGCACAACTGTCCGACATTGTTGCCTCGGCAATTCCAGCTCCTGCTCGTCGCCGCGGTGGCCACCCATCGAAGCGCACATTTCAAGCCATCCGCATCGAAGTGAATGCTGAACTGGACATTCTTCCTGGCGCACTTCGTGACACCATCTCGTTGTTGGCTCCGGGTGCTTGCCTTGCCGTGTTGTCGTATCACTCTGGTGAAGATCGCATCGTGAAACAGGTCATGCGAACTGCAGAAACAGGTGATTGCACGTGTCCGTCGCATCTTCCATGCGGTTGTGGCGCTGTGAAGTCAGTGGAGCGCGTTCGTATTTCTCGCGAAGCAAGCCGAGACGAACAGATTCGTAATCCACGCAGTACATCGGCTCGTCTTCGAGTTGTGCGCAAGCGTGGCGGACAAGGGGAGGCCCAGTAGTCATGGCTGTCGCTTTCCGTCTTCCAGCAGTTCTTGCGCCACGTGAGAATGGTGAACGCTCGCCACTGTCGCTGGTGCCCCAGTCAGAGCGTCGTTATTGGCGAGTATTTGTTTTCATCGGCGGTCTTCTCTTTGCAATGGGATGTGTTGTTGCGTTGCAGGCCGACATGGCAAATCGTCAAATGAAGATTGACTCTCTCAACTACGACATATCTCGCGCGCGTCTTCATTACGACACCTTGCGTGCCGAACGCGCAGCATTGCAGTCGCCAGAGAAGTTGATTGAGAGTGCGCGAGCAATGGGAATGGTGCCAAGCTTGTCAACACGAATTGTGGATATTCCTGCATCCATTGCTGCAGAAGTGGCGGCAACCGTGGGCAAAGTAGATGCAGACGTTGTTGCTGCAACAGAGTCCCAACTTGATGAATTTGGTCGATTGAAGACAGTCGTTGTCGGTGCGCCATGACCAACGAGTCACGTCGGGGCACCCGTTCACACGGCACGTCATCGTCGACTAGTTCTACGCGCTCCAGTCGTTCACAGACCTCGTCCCGGTCGACTCAACGGGAACGCGCATCAAGTTCTCAACGCCAGCGAGTTCAGTCTCGCCAGCGTCCTCAGCCGCGCGAACGAGTTCAGCCTCGCCAACGCACTCAAGCTGCATCACCATTTGAATCATTGGTGAAGAGCCTTCTGTCATCTGGTGTGCATGAAATCAAGATGGCATTCAAGGGTGAAGTACCCGAGAAGTATCGCGCCAGCAAGATCACATCAACTGATGCGCACAAATTGGTGAAGCGTCGTTTGCGTTTTGCGGTGGCTGGATTCTCTGTTGCACTTCTTGCTCTCACAGCCCGCGTTGTTCTTCTTCAAACAGTGCAACGTGACGGGTATTACCAAGCAAGCGTCGACCAACGCACGCGAGTCAACATTGTTCGCGCAACACGCGGTGTCATTTTCGATAGAAACGGAAACGAACTCGCATTATCAGTTCCAAGTACCACGGTGTACGCAGACCCACGAGAAATCACCGACCCAGTGGGAACAGCACGTTCACTTTCTGCTGTGTTGGGATACATGCCAGACCAGGAAGCAAAGTTGGCTGAGAAACTTGCTCAACCAGGTTCAAAGTTTCATTACATCGCTCGTGAGCTCACCAAAGATGAAGCGGCCATCATCCTTAATCTGAATTTGGCGGGCATCTACTCCTATACCGAACCATCGCGCCAGGTGGAAGGTGGAGTAGCAGAAGCCGTTATTGGCAAAACCGACCCTGACGGTGTGGGTACGTCTGGTCTTGAGAAGCAATACAACAAGATGTTGATTGGTGTTGACGGAAAATCAATCCGCGAAGTAGACAAGCGTGGTCGTTCAATAGCTGGTGTTGGTAAGACAACAGTGACTCCGATTGCCGGTGACGATCTTGTACTCACGCTGGACAAAACAGTGCAGTATCACACGGACGCAGCACTGCTTGATCGAATCAGTCAGTTGGGTGCAAAAGGTGGAACTGCAATCGTGATGAACTCGGTGACAGGCGAGGTGTACGCCATGTCCAATGTTCGTCGTGACGAGACTGGCGCTGCTGTTGTAGCAAAGGGAAACTTTGCAGCGGTTGAGGCGTATGAACCTGGCTCAGTTGCAAAAGTATTCAGTATTAGTGCAGCCATGAATGAGGGAAAGATCACCCCAGAAACTGTGTTCTCGGTGCCTGGCGCAACCACCATCGACGGATTCCCAATTCGCGATGCATGGCCACACCCCACCATGGACATGGATATTCGGACCATCTTTAGTGAGAGCTCAAACATTGGCACCATGCTTGCGGGTCAAACAATTTCAAGTGAGAAGTTGCATGACTACTACTCGGCCTTTGGGTTTGGTCGCAAGACTGGCTTGAACTATCCGGGTGAAAGTCGCGGAATTCTTCGTGACGCGAAGAAGTGGCGAGGCACTGAGAAATACACGGTGACCTACGGATACGGACTTGCAACAACCGCATTGCAGTTGGTGGCGGGAGTCAACGTTGTCGCCAACAAAGGCGTCTTTGTCGAGCCTCAATTGGTGAAGGCGACAATTGACAAATCTGGCGTTCGTAAAGATGCAGCACCATCAGCAACGCGACCCGTCTTAACAGAGGCAACTGCAGCGAACATGACCGAATTGATGCGTCAAGTGGTCTGTTCAGGAACTGGTGAACTTGCAAAAGTTCGCGGAATGGAAATTGCTGGCAAGACAGGAACTGGTTACAAGGTTCAAGACAACGGCACGTACACCACTGATACCGGTGGACGCCGTTACTTCGCATCGTTTGTCGGCTTCTTCCCAGCTCGAAACCCTCAAGTCACAATGTTGGTGAGCATTGACGAACCAAGTGCAGACTCCCGAGATCGTTTCGGTGGTACTGCGGCAGCTCCAGTGTTTGCTCGATTGGTTCCCACCATCATGCGTGAGTTGGGAATTGAATCAACTGGTTCAAGTACGGGCTGTAAAGCAGGCGCAGTCGTCGCAGGGCATTAAGGCGAACTTCTCATGGCGCGCCGTTCTTGTTCTCCCCGCACCGTCAATGAGGTGCTCAGCGTGCTGCACGTCCCATTTGAGGTAACGAACGCAGACGTCGTCGTCACCGGAATCACCCAAGATTCGCGAGAGGTTGTGCCTGGTGATGTGTATTGCTGCATTCGCGGCGAACATTTTGACGGCCATATATATGCACTTGAAGCAGTGACAGCGGGGGCAGTGGCCATCATTGCGGACCGTGATATCTCGGGAGTCTCACATGATGTAGCGATGATTCGTGTGCCAGATGTTCGAGAGTTCATCGGGCTATTTGCAGCGTCGTTATTTGGTGAACCCAGTCGTCAACTCACAATGGTGGGCGTCACTGGCACGAATGGAAAGACGACAACCACTGCTCTGATTGCATCAATTCTTGAAGCATCGGGGAAAACCGTTCAACAAATCGGAACCTTGACGGGCGCGCGCACAACGCCTGAGGCGATAGATCTCCAATCTCAACTTCGCGATTTCGTTGAGAGCGGTGTTGAGTGCGTGGTGATGGAGGTCTCGTCGCACGCATTGGCACAGGGCCGCGTGAAGGGCACAACGTTTGATGTGGCGGTGTTTACCAACCTGGGTCGCGATCATTTGGATTTTCATGGGACCGAAGAGGCATATTTTGCGGCGAAGGCAAAATTGTTCTCGCCAGAGCTATCGCAGCACGGAGTTGTGAATGTCGATGATCCACGTGGCAGTTTGCTACGAGATGCCGCAACAATTCCCATGACTGCATTCTCCGAATCCGATGTTCGTGCAGAAGTGATTCGCGTTGATGCTGTTTCTTATGAATGGAATGGAAACGTCGTGTCAGTGCCTATGGGTGGTTCATTCACTCTCATGAATTCTCTTGCTGCTGCGACGGCGACAAAAGTGTTGGGCATTGCTGACGAAGCAATCGTCGAAGGCCTGCGCCGTGTGAAGCAGGTGCCGGGTCGATTTGAGTCGGTTCCGAATGGTCTCGGGATTGGGGTCATTGTTGACTATGCGCACACTCCAGAAAGCATGGAGTTGCTCCTCGTATCGGTTCGACAGGTGTGTCGCGGACGCATGACAGTGGTGTTCGGCTGCGGTGGTAATCGCGACGCAGGAAAGCGACCACTCATGGGACGAATTGCGGAATCATTGGCCGATGTCGTGATTGTGACGTCGGATAATCCACGAGATGAAGATCCGCAGGGGATTGTCGATGACATTTGTGCGGGGCTTACCACATCATCGGCGCGCGTATCTCAAGTTTTGGAGAGAGAACTGGCCATTGAATCCGCCATTTCTGATGCTCAGCGTGATGACATAGTGGTCATCGTCGGCAAAGGCCACGAGACATATCAAGAAGTGTCAGGCGTGATGCATCCGTTTAGTGATGTGGACGTTGCACAGAAAGCCCTACGACGACGAGAGGAGACAACTGAATGATTGCTGTTCTCATCGCAGGTGCTGTATCAATGCTGTTGTCGTTATTTGGAACCCGACGCCTCATCGCGTTTTTCGACAATCTCGGAAAAGGTCAACCGATTCTCGGTTCAGAAGACCACGGCCCCGTTCATCACATGAAGAAACAGGGCACAGCCACCATGGGTGGACTTGCCATCTTGTTCTCCGCATTTGTTGGTTGGTTGGTTGCGCACCTTCGCGACGGAATCGCATTTTCCGATCAAGCAATGATCATGTGGGCAGGCGTCGCCATCTTGGCCACTATGGGATTTCTTGATGACTTCTTGAAGGTTCGTAAATCCCACAATCGTGGAATTTTCTGGAAGAAGAAGGGCTGGATCACATTTGGTCTTGTCCTCATTGTGATGTTCTGGTTGTCGGCTGGCACCGGAGTCAGCGAGACATTGTCATTTACTCGTTTTGATTTGCCTGGCTGGGAATTGCATCAAGCACTGTGGGTGGTGTGGACCGCAATCATGGTGTGGTCGACAACGAACGCTGTCAATGTCACTGACGGTCTTGATGGTCTTGCGGCTGGTTCGGCACTGTTCGGTTTTCTTGCATTCACTGTGATTGCGTACTGGGCGTTCCGAAATCCAGATGTGTATCGCCTGGTGAACCCACTTGACCTTGCGGTGTTTTCGGCAGCGATGGCTGGAGCGTGCGGTGGATTCCTGTGGTGGAATGCGGCGCCAGCGCGAATTTTTATGGGTGACGTCGGAGCCTTGGGGATTGGTGCAGCACTTGGACTACTTGCGGTCACCACCAACACTCACTTGTTGTTGGTGCTCATTTGCGGTTTGAACGTGATGGAGAGTGGTTCCGTCGCGCTTCAAATGGGTGTGTTCAAAGCTTCTGGACGCACGAAGCGCTTGTTCAGAATGTCGCCTGTGCATCACCACTTTGAACTTCTTGGATGGCCAGAGACAACCGTCATCATTCGTTTCTGGATTATCTCTGGAATTTTTGTTGCAGTTGCACTT